>Ga0181526_10000109_pt1 | contig 83581 bp, 76 predicted proteins | sample PEATcosm2014_Bin_35_FD_119750 | JGI IMG/M metagenome (GOLD analysis project Ga0181526, IMG submission 119750) | Peatland microbial communities from MTU Mesocosm Facility, Houghton, MI, USA - PEATcosm2014_Bin06_30_metaG | ecosystem: Environmental > Terrestrial > Soil > Wetlands > Peat | place... | reverse complement strand
CCCATTTCCCGCCGGAGTCGTCGCCAGCGCCACGCCCGTCCCAATCGTCTCCAGGTTCGCCGCATTCGCAAACGCATTCGCAATCCCCGTCAGCGCCAGCGCCGTCCCCGAACTCCCCACATGGGTCGCGTCGGTCGCAAACCCCGCCATCGCATACGCCGCCGCCACCGTCGACACCTCATTCACCACGATGTACGAAATTGGCGTCGTCCCCGAGAGAAAATTCCCGTCTGTCGGACAGTTCCCCAGCGCCGCCATCAACCCCGCCGCCGCATTCACCCCCGTCCCCAACCCCGGGTCTCCGCCCAGCGCATACAAATACACCTGCTGCCCCGCCGTGCACGTGTAGTCGCCCGAAATCGAAAAGTTCCCATCCGACCCCGTCAGCACATACGCACCCACCGAGTCCGAGTGGCCCGTGCTCGCAGCGCTCAGCAGCGACACCGACGCATTACTCGCTGACGCAGCAATCCCATTCCCTCCGTACGCGGCCATCCCAGCGCCCGACAAGCCCGAAGCCGCCGCCAGCAAATACACATGTGCCCCCGAAATCGGGTTCTGCCCCCCGTGCACCACACCGGTCAGCCTCGCCCCCGCTACCCCCGGCGCGTTCTGCGAACCCGTCTCATTCACTCCGCCAACCACCCCACCCGAACAGCCCGCCAACAGCACCAAACCACACACAGCCACAACCACAAGGCCCGACCGCATAAGCTCTCCCGGAAACTCGGCACAAGGCTACACCCGCCACCCCGCCCACCCTGTATCCGCCATCACACCTTCCCCCGCGCCACTTTCTTTCTTGCGAGAATCGTCGCCGCATCCGCCTTAAGCTCTCGCCAAAACTCTGGAGTCAGCGCAACATCCTTCCCAGAACCGAGCCCCTCCAGCAACAGCGCCTCCAGTCGAGCGTCTGCGGCGTTGGCCTGCTGCGCGCGCAGCAACCCGCGCATGTACTCGCTGACGTTGCCGTATCCCTTGGTCCGCACCTCAACGTCGATGAACTGTTTCAAGGATTCCGGCAAAGAAATAGTCACAGTTGTCATCCGCAGTCCTCCGTGGATAATATAACAATCAATCTTATTAGATAAGATTTACTCACGGCATGCAATCTTACTTCTTGATCACCTTCACCACCAGGTAGGTAATCTGCGTGCCCGGGGCGAGCAGGAACTGGTGCGGCACGCCCGGCGGAATCTCAATCACATCGCCCGGCCCGATCTGGTGGCTGACGCCGCCTTTGATGCTTGAACCCTGCATCTCATTCGGCCCGCTCGGGGTTGGATCGATCACATCGCCGCCCGTCACCAAGGTGGCGGTGCCGGTCTGGATCACGATGACGTCGGCTTTCACCTGGTGCACTTCCACCTTGCCGCTGACCACGCGATGCGAGATCTCCAGCAGATGATCGCCGAAGTCCGCCTTCTGCGTGATGCCGCCCGGCGGCACACCCTTGGGCCATACCGTAATTCCACTGGCGTCCTGCGCGCATGCCGCGGTGCAGCCGAACGCCAGGGCCAGAGCCAATCCACAAATTCTCATCGCTGTTTGCTCCTCGCACATCCGAGTCAATTGCAACCGGTGCACTTCATCTTTTCCTTCACGTTGTGCGCCAGCTTCTCAATCTCGTCCGCCTTGCGGACCACATCCAGCGACAGCGTGTCCTTGCTCGACTTGTCCACATCCGCCTTCAACTCATTGGCCAGGCTCAACAGCTTCTGCGTATCCGCTATGAGCTGCTTCTGCCGCTCTGTATTGCGCAGCTTCGCCTGCTCCTCTTCGGCCTGCGGCGAAACCGTTCCATCCGGCTCCCCCGGCATTGGCGTCACCGGCACACCTGCCTGACCGGTCAGGGGTCCCAGCCGCCCGCCACCCGTGCCGCCTCCCGGCATTCCCGTCGACCCGCCTCCCTGCCCGCTCCCTGATCCACTTCCCTGCCCGGCCTGGCCCCACGCCGCACTCCCCAGCACCAGCATCAACCCGCCGGTTGCCACCGAAAGTCTAATGCTTCGAAGAATTCTCATACTTTCCCTCCTTCGCAACCCGCGCGGCGATCGCCTGACGTGTTAAAGGATGCGTCTGGCAGCTCTTGCGGAATCGTGCTTTCAATCAGGGTTCGCGGCCGTGGAGCCTGAGCGAACCGATGGTCCCGTCCTCGACGTCCAAATCTCCGCATCCAATCATGGAAACCGAGAGATACTTGTCACTGAAGGCCAAAACCAGAGCCCACACAAAAATCGGAGATGCCACAATAATGTTCCTTTTTGCCCGTCCCCTGCAAGACGACATCCCCGACGACGTCACCTTCCGCGACGTCGTCCACCACTGGCACCGCGACGCACTCGCCTTCGTCCACAAAGATCTTCCGCAGATGATCGTCATCCTGGTGATCGCCTTCATCCTGGCGCGGCTGGTCGGCTTCTTCGTCAAGCGCATGCAGGCGCTCGCCGACCGCCAGACCCACAGCCCCCAGCGGGCCAACGAGATACGCACCCTCGCCGCGATCCTGCGCGCAACCGCTTATGGGGTAATCGGGTTTATCGTCCTGCTGCATGTTCTTGACGTGGTTGGCATCAACCTGACTCCGCTGCTCGCATCGGCGGGCGTGGTTGGCGTCGGCATCGGCCTGGGCGCGCAGTCGCTGTTCAAGGACATCATTAACGGAATCTTTATCCTGGTCGAAAACCAGTACAACGTCGGCGACACCGTCAAGCTGGCCTCGCTGACCGGCACCGTCGAGGACCTGAGCCTGCGGCTGACCACCCTGCGCGATGGCGACGGCACCGTCTACTTCATCCCCAACTCGCAGATCGCCACCGTCTCGAATCTGTCGCGCGACTTCGCGGTCGCGACGCTCTCGGTCACCGTGGATGCCAGCGCCGACCTGGATAAGGTGCTGCGGATTCTGCGCGACACCGCACTGGCCGTGCGCAACGACCCCGCCTTCAAAGACGTGGCCGCCGCCGACCCCGACGTGCCCGGCGTCGATGCCATCTCCGGTCGCGTCGTCACCTACCCGGTCAGCATCCGTGTCCGCATCAACCAGAAAGACGCCATCCTCCGCGAGCTGCGGCGGCGCATCCTGCAGGCCTTCGAAGCGAACGCGATCCCGCTGGGCACCGACCCGAACACGCTGCTGGTGATGCAACACGCCGACCCGACCGCGCCACCGGCGCAGCAGCCGCTGACCGGGGCCTAAGCAAAAGCTGCCTACAGGCTTCGCGTCAGCAGCTCGGCCAACTGCTCTGCCGACTGCACTGGAGGCTGGCAGGTGTGGCCGCTGCAGAGGACTGCGAAGCTGCCTTCGGTCTTTGGCAAGCGGGGCAGTGTTGTCTCCAGGATGGGAGGCAACGCGCCCGCGCGCACCCGGTCGAAGTGGGCGACGCTCTTGTTTACCGCGTACCGGCCGAGCGCCGCGGACTCCAGCGCGCGTGCGGCTTCGTCTTCGCCGATTACGCACACCTGCACCGGCTCGCGCACCAGACGCTGCAGCGCCAGCGCGTAGGTCGCGGCGTACAGGCCGTAGTGCTCCACCACACCGGCAAAGGTCTCCAGCGTCGCTAGCGCTTTCTCAGCGTAATCGAGACGGCCGTTCAGCTCGCTCAGGCGCATCAGCAGCATCGCTGCCATCGGGTTTCCGGCCGGCGTGGGCGAGTCCTGCAACGGCTTCCGCCGGGTAACAAGCGCGCCCAGCCTGCGCTCCCCGGGGGCGGGCGCCTCAGTGTCGAAGAAGGCGCCACCGGCCGGATCGTAGAACCGCCGCAGCGCGCTCTCCATCAGCTCCACCGCCGCCTCGTAGTAGCGCAGTTCGCCGGTGGACTCCCACGCATCCAGAGCCGCATGCGCTAGGAACACGTAGTCGTCGAGCACGCCGGCCACGCGCTCGGCCACCGATCCCGGCTCGCCGTATGCGACTACATGCGCCAGCCCGCTGCGGCCGTCTTTGTCTGCACCACTCCAGGCCTCGCGCAGCACGCGGTCCAGCGACTTCAGCGCAAACGCCCGCGCCTCCGGCGCAATCAGCACCCGCGCGGCCGCCAGGTACGCGGAGATGCACATCGCGTTCCAGGCAACATACATGGTCTTGTCCACGTAGGGAGTGGGCCGCTGGAGCCGCGCCTCGTACAACCGGCGCTTGGCCCCGTCCAGCAGTACCTTCGCCTCATCCAGGCTGATGCCAGCCTTGCGCGCAATCACATCCAGGCCGCGCTTCACATGGAGCACGTTCTTCGCCACGTTGTGCTGCATGTCGCCGATCTCGCCAATGTCGTAATACGCCGCCGCTACGCCCAATTCCTCCGGTGTCAGCACCTCGGCGGCTTCGTCGCGGGTCCAGGTAAAGTAGTCGCCATCGTCGTCGAGGGAAAAGTCCGCGTCCTGCGATGCGTAAAACCCGCCCCGCTCGCGGTCGCTCAGCCACTCATCCATCCAGCGCATGATGTCTCGCGCCACCCGCGCGAACTCCTCGTCGCCAAATTGCTGGTAGGCGTGCACGTAGTTCTTCAGCAGCTCGCTGTTGTCGTACGCCATCTTCTCGAAGTGGGGCACCACCCAGTGCTCGTCCACCGAATAGCGGTGGAACCCGCCCGCCAGTTGATCGTAGATACCACCCTTGGCCATCTTGTCCAGCGTCTGGAGGACCGCTTCGGTGGCCGCATCTGAAACTGTAATTGTCCCCTGCCCATTCAACTTCAGCGGCGTGTCTATCCTGCGTGCAGCCACGTCGATCAGCAAGTCCAGGGCGCTCGAGTGGGGGAACTTGGGCTGCGCGCCGAAGCCGCCATGGCGCATGTCCACGGTCTTCAAGGCGGCCAGCACCATCTTCTCCACCAGCTCCGGCCCCGGATTGCCCGCGCGTCCTGAGAACGACTCATTGTGCTCGATCGCGTTCATCACGCTGCCGGCAGACTCATCCACCTCCGCGCGCCGGTCGAGGAACGCATCTGCCATGGTCAGCAACACGCGCTGAAAGCTGGGCCGCCCGTGGCGGTCTTCCGGCGGGAAGTAGGTCCCGCCAAAGTACGGCTTTCCCGCGGGAGTAAGAAACGCAGTCAGCGGCCATCCGCCCTGTCCGCTGATGGCAGACACCGCAGCCTGGTAGCGCGCATCCACATCGGGCCGCTCGTCGCGGTCCACCTTTACCGCAACAAAATGTTCGTTGATGATCTCCGCTGTCGCCGGGTCTTCATACGACTCGCGGTCCATTACATGACACCAGTGGCACCACACCGCTCCAATGTCCAGCAGAATCGGCTTGTCTTCCTTTAGCGCGCGATCGAACGCAGCCTCGCCCCACTCCATCCAGTCGACGGGCTGGTGGATGGCCGAGCGCAGATAGGCGGATGCCGCTGTGGCCAGCCGGTTGGTCCGTCTATCGCCCGTATCTTTTGCAAAGCTCACCTGCTCCACACTCGCCGTCTGACCACTACTGAGCGTCTCGTCCATACGTCCTGCTTGTCCCCGGGCCCAAATTCAATTTCTGCAATACCTTGCAGACTTATTGAAAGTCTAATGGTTCCCGCGGACTCGCCAATACCACACAAGTTCCATCAACCACACCGGGAGGGTTACGTCCGATGTCGTTGACCTCTCGATATTTGCCGCTCCCAAAACAGGAAAGCGGCATCCGGTCTTAAGATGCGGACTTCCCCCCTCGTGGCTGTCCCCTTTCTTAGAAGCGAATCACAGAGAGCACAGAGCAAAAAGAGAGAACACAGAGATTCGCGGGTGAGCGATGCACTGCACTCGCTGGTCCCTGCTGGCCCAATCAGGGGGTAACAGAAATCGGCTTTGGCGGGGCCGGCGCGGTGGGCGCGGTCAGACCCGGAATTACCGGCGCCGTGGTCATCACGCCCGAAGCTGCATCGGTGATGCTGATGCCATAGGCGTCCAGCGTGCTGGACGTCAATTGGCGCAGAGCCGCGCGGTCCTTGGCATACGCCGCGGTCGCGGAGATCAGCGTATTCTCTGCGACGGCCAGGTTTCTCTGCTGCTGCAGCACCAGCGCCGAAGTCGAAGCTCCCAGCTTGTACTTCTTCTGTTCCGCGTCCAGTGACTGGGCCGCGTACTCGCGACCTGCCTGCGCGGCGCTGACCTGCGCGCGGTCGTTGGTCAACGCGAACTGCGCATTGATTACCTGAATTCGGATCTGCGTGTAGAGCTGCTGCAGCCGCATCTGCGCCTGCCGGTACTCCATCTGGGAGCGCGCCTGGTCCGCCTGCGCAACCCGGTTGCGCAGTGGAATCGTGATGTTCACGCCCACCCCTTTGTCGGGCGCTGTGCTGTTGAACAGATCCCCAACCGCCGTCCCGTACGCCACCGGCGAGACGCCGCCGTTGGTTGGAGTACACGGTGTAAAGGTCGTCGCGCCAAAGCCGCCGCAGTTCTGAGCAGGATTCTGCGCTCCGGCCAGAGAGCTAGATCCGTAAAACGCATACGCATCCACAATCGGCAGCAACGCGTTTTTCTCTGCCTTAATGGTGATTTCGTTGTTCTTCATGCTCAGCGTTGCCTGCTCGATGGACGGGTTGTTCACGTACGCCTGCTGCACCAGCGCATCCTGCGACAGGTCCTCTTCCGGGAGCCGATCCAGCGCGACCCGGTCGGTCGGAATCACCGGTGCGTTGGTCAGCGCCGGGTCCTCGAGGTTGCGCGCAATCGCCTGCTTCATGATGAGCTGCTGATACTCCAGGTTCGACTGCGACGCCACCAGCGCCTGCTGGTCGGTCGCCTTGGCCGACTCGGAGTTGACCACATCCAGCGGCGCCAGCGTCCCGATCTGCAACTGCCGCTTGTTGTCCTCGTTCAATTGTGCCGACTGCGCCAGCGCGCGCTCCTTCGCCTGTTCGTCCTCGTACGCGCTGACCAGGCCCCAGTAGATGTTCTCCACCTGGTTCACCGTGTACAACAACTGCTGGCGGAAGGCGGAGTCGGTAATCCGCCGGTCGTTCTTTGCCTGGACAATGAACCGTCCATTGAGCCCCCAGCCGAACCCCTGCAGCAGGTGCTGCGTCGCGGTGGCACGAAAAGTGGTTGAAATGTCCGGACTGTAAGCAACGTAGGGGTTGTTGGTACTTACCCGGCTGTTATTGAACGAGACGCCGAGATTCGTGCCCGTCTGAAATCCCTGCTGGTAGGCAAAGTTATAGGTTGCAGTGTTGGTGAACAGAACCGATTTTCCGCCGCTGAATAGCAGGTTCGACTGCTGCTGGTTGGCTGCCTCGTACTGCAGCGTACTGGTCAGCGTAGGATCAAGATTCTCCGGCGACGGCCCCCCGCCATTCGTGCTCAACACCAGGCCATTGGCGCCGGAGCCCGCACCACCTGAGCCCGACGACGTCCCGCCCGGGCCGCCGCCGCCGGTCACAGTCGAACCTGACCCTCCCAGCGTATTCGCAACCAGGCCGGTCGGCGCACCGCGCAGAAACGAACCCGCCTTCGCCCGCAGAATGTCGGTGTCCGCAATATCCAGATTGATGCGCGCAATCGCGATGTCGAAGTTGTTCTCCAGCGCCAGTACCACTGCATCCGAGAGGCTGAGGTAAACCTTGCCGTCGACCAGCAGTTGGTCCAGCCGCGGCGTATTCCCCAGCCGGGGCAATGGGACATTCGTCGCCGAATACACCTTCAGCGGATTGGGAAGCATCGGATGCAGATGGGTGAAGTCCGTGCCGGTATCCCGCAGATACAGCGGCTCGGTAAGCTTGGGATTTGGTGGCAGGTTGCTCTGGGTCACTGCCGCCGCGGGTTGCGCCGAAGACGAAGTTGTCTGCGGTGCCGCCCCTGCCGGCGCAACTCCCGCCTGCGCCAACGCCGGTTGTATATTCACACTCATCAGAAGCAGCACAATCGCCGCTGTGGCCTGCATGTCCTTTATTCTCACTTGATTCATCTCCAGCACTTCTTGGAACGCCGCGCGAACCCAAGCGCACTCCCGTTGAGTTCCTGGTTGGCCGCGCGGATGTTGCAGAGTGGTTGTATTAAGACGTGATTGAGCACTTGAGCGATTCTTAAACGACGAGGGGGTGGCCAGCAATCCGCCCCGTTTTCCCGGCGGCGAATTGCCGCATACACTGCTACGAAACTGAATCGAGCTTCGTTCCAGCTTTCGGAGGGCAATTTACTCCGCTCTCTCAGAATGCCCAAGTATAGCAAGCTAAGTTGTCAGTTCTCAGTTGTCAGTTCTCAGTTTTGAGACAAGTGCGGGTGGCGGCAGATCGATTGCTCGCGGCTATGGGTCTGGGCGCGACGGCGGCCCGTGTTCGTACTGACAACTGAGAACTGACAACTGACAACTGGCTTCTCCGTGATACCGTGCAAAGCAAAGCATGACGCACTGGAAACTCACGCTCGCGTACGATGGCACGCCCTTTCACGGATGGCAGGTCCAGCCCGGTCTGGCTACGGTCCAGGGTCTGCTGGCCGACGCCATCCGCCGCACCGTCGGCGAAAGTGTATTGCCGCAGGGCTCGGGCCGCACCGACGCCGGCGTGCATGCGCTCGGCCAGGTCGCATCTTTTTCTCTCGCAGCGCCCATCCCTGCCGCTAATTTCCAGCGCGCCCTCAACCGCTGCCTGCCCCCCAGCATTCGCATCCTCTCCACCGAAGTCGTTCCGCCGGGCTTCCACGCCCGCCACAGCGCCCTCGCAAAGACCTACGAGTACCGCATCTACCCGCTGTGCGGTCCATCCCTTGAACCTCGAATCTCGGGCGTTTCGAACCTCGAACCTGACCTCATCTGTCCTCCCACCCTCGCCCCCTATGTCTGGCCCTGCCCCTGGCCGCTCTCGCTGGAAGCGCTGAACCAGGCCGCCCGCCACATCCTCGGAATCCACGACTTCACAACCTTTGCGGCCGTCGACCCTGACCTCTCCACGCGAGTCGATCCAGAACCCGCGCCTGCCCCCATCCGCACCATCTCCCACTCCGTCTGGCACGGCGCCGACGGCCTGCTCATCTACCGCGTCTCCGCCAACGGATTTCTGCACCACATGGTGCGCAACCTGGTTGGCACGTTTGTCCAGGCTGGGGCGCGGCGACTCTTGCCCGACTCCATCCCCTCCCTGCTCGCCGAGCGCAACCGTGCGGCTGCCGGGCCTACCGCGCCTCCTCAGGGTCTCTTTCTCGTCAACGTGGAATACCCGGAGCCTGGAGAAGCTGCAGAAAACTGGGATGAGGGTTCGATGGGTTGACCTCAGCGGCTAAAGCCGCGAGAATTTTGCGGCACTTACGGCACGGCTGAAGCCGTGCCCTTAACGAAACAGGGTTTCCAGCGAACAGGGTTTCCAGCGAAACAGGGTTTCCAACGAAGCAGGGTTTCGGCAATCTGGGGAACCAAATAACGAGTACCTTGTACCTGACTCAAAATGATCGCCTCCGCCCAACTCCGCATCGCGCGCCTGGCCGCCACGCCCGCGGTGCATCGCGCGTTCCACTGGTTGCACCTGCACCAGCCGCAGCTTCGCCAGTGGCAGCTTGAGCTGCTGCGGATCCCGGCGCCACCCTTCGGCGAGCAGGCCCGCGCCGCCTGGTTCCTGGAGCGATTCCGCCAACTCGGCCTCACCAACCCCCACTTCGACGCTGCCGGCAACGCGCTCGGCGAACTCCCCGGCGCGCCAACTGACGATTCTGAGCTTCGAACCTCTCGGGTAATCCTCGTCTCCGCCCACCTCGACACCGTCTTTCCACCCGGAACCCCGACCGAACCCACCGAGATCGACACCCGCATCCTCGGTCCCGGCGCGTGCGACAACGCCGCCGGCCTCTGCGGCCTGCTTGGCTTGGCCGCTGCCATGCGCCACGCCGAACTCGCCCCTGCGGTTCCTATCCTGTTCGCCGCCAATGTTGGCGAAGAGGGCGAAGGCGACCTCCGCGGCATGCGCCATCTCTTCACCGCGAGCCCTTACGCTGCGCGTATCGCCGCTGCCATTGCCCTGGAAGGCGGTGGCTCCTCCGCCGTCGTCACCCGAGCCCTCGCCAGCCGCCGCTTCCGCATCACCGTCACCGGCCCCGGCGGCCACTCGTGGACCGACGCCGGTGCGCCCAACCCCATCCTGATCCTCGCCCGCGCCCTGCTCGCACTCGAATCGCTCCCCAGCGACCCCTCCGAATTGAATGCGCAGACACCCCGCACCACGCTCAACATCGGTCAAATCTCCGGCGGAACCTCCATCAACTCCATCCCCGCCTCGGCAACCGCATGGCTCGATCTCCGCTCCACCGGCTCCGACCAACTCCACGCCGCCGAGCTTGCCCTGCGCGAGTCGCTCGATCAATGGGTCACCAACGCCCCCACGTCCACGCTCGCGAAGAAAGCCGCAACCCTAACGCCCTCCCTCACGATCGAAACCATCGGCGACCGTCCCGGCGGCGCGCTCCCCGACGATGCCCCACTGCTCGCCACCCTCCGCGCCGTCGACCGTCACCTGAACCTGCGCACCGAACCCGGACTCGGCTCTACCGACGCCAACATCCCGCTCTCGCTCGGCGTCCCCGCCATCGCCATCGGCGCTGGAGGGCTGGGCGGCGGCATCCACACGCTGCAGGAGTGGCACGACCCCACCGGCCGCAATGCCGCGCTGCGCCGCATCCTGCTGACGCTGCTCGACACCGCCCAACTCGCGGAATTCGTCTAAACTGCAAACCGTGAAGCCTTATTTCGCGCTCCTGTTCGTCGCCACCGCCGCACTTGCGCAAACCGCCGCGCCCGCGCCCGCTCCGGACACGATCTTTGTCCACGGCGATATCCTTACCGGAGCGCACCTGCTCCCCAACGACCCTGATCCCGCGCCCGCCCGGGTTACCGCCATCGCCGTCGCTCACGGCACCATCGTCGCCGCCGGCTCCGACGCGGAGATTCTCAAGCTCAAGGCTGCCGGCACCAAGATCGTCGACCTCGGCGGCGCCTTCGCCATGCCCGGCTTCAACGACGCCCATGTCCACCTCGCCTCCGCCGGCCGCCGCAAGCTCACCGTCGACCTGACCGGAACCACGTCACTCGCCGACATGCTCGGGCGCATTCGCAGCTACGCCGCCGCCGCGCCGCAGGCTGCGCAGCCCAACTCGTGGCTGCAGGGCTCCGGCTGGGACCACACCGCGTGGCCCTCGAAAACACTGCCTGCGCGCACCGACCTCGACGCGGTTACGGGTTCCCACCCCGCCATCTTCACCCGGATCGATGGCCACATCGCGGTGGCCAACTCCAGCGCGCTGGCAACCGCGAACATCTCCGCCGCCACGCCCGACCCGCCCGGCGGCAAGATCGATCGCGACGCCTCCGGCAACCCGACGGGCATCGTCCGCGAAGGCCCGGCGATCGCTCTAATCACTGCCAAGATCCCGCCCATCAGCGAGGATGACCGGCACCGCGCCCTCAACTTCGCGATCGACGATGCACTCGCCAACGGCGTGACGAGTGTTCAGGATTATTCCGACTGGGACGATTTTCTCGTCCTGCTCACCCTTGAAGACACGCACAAACTTCATCTTCGCGTCTCCGAGTGGCTGGACTTCAACCTGCCGCTCGCCATCCTTGAAGAGCGCCGCGCCAGCCACGATGCCAGCGACCCGCTGCTGCACATCGGCATGCTGAAAGGCTTCATGGACGGGTCGTTAGGCTCGCGTACCGCGGCGATGGCGGAACCGTACGCGGACGATCCCGGCAACTCCGGCATCCCGCGCTACGACCAGGACAAGCTGAACCAGATGGCTGCGGAGCGCGCTGCGGCAGGCTTCCAGCTCGGGTTCCACGCCATCGGCGACGAGGCGAACCACATGGCGCTGAACGCTTTCAGCGCAGCAGAGCAAGTGGCTGTCCCGGCCTACACTGCTTCGTTGCCGCGCAACCCCGGCGCAGCCGTCGCCACCTCGTCCGCCGCTCCGGCCACGCCCGCCAGCTTTCGCTTCCGCATCGAGCACGCCCAGGTCCTGCTGCCTGCGGATTTCGACCGCTTCGCCTCGCTCGGCGTGATTGCGTCCATGCAGCCGTCCCATCTGCTGACGGATATGAACTGGGCTGCAGCGCGGCTCGGGCCGGAGCGGGTCAAGTACTCCTACGCCTGGCGGTCGATGCTGGACCACCACGTTACTCTCGCCTTCGGCACCGACTACCCGGTCGAGTCCATCAATCCCTTCCGCGGGCTTTACGCAGCCATCACGCGCCAGAACGAAGCCGGCACCGCAACCTACCAGCCGCAGGAGAAGATCACCCTGCCCGAAGCCATTAGCGCCTACACCCAGGCCTCCGCCTTCGCTGAGTTCCGCGAGCGCGTCAAAGGCCGCCTCGATCCAGGCTTTCTCGCCGACATGGTCGTGCTCGATCGGGACATCACGAAGGCAACGCCACGGCAACTGCTGCATACCCGCGTGCTGCGGACTATCGTCAATGGGGAGACTGTCTACACGGCGGTTGCTCCCTGATTGCCGGGGCGGAGGCAATCAGCAATTCGCGGTCGCACGTCTCGGGCCGCAAACAGTGACCTCGGCGGCTAAAGCCGCGCTGCGATTGCGGCGTTTACGGCACGGCTGAAGCCGTGCCCTTAACGAGACGGGATCAATTCGATCCACCTAACGCTGTCTGGTCCCCCCGCTCATCGCCTTGCGTCCCCCGCTCGCCGGTAGTCCGCCGAACCTTTCCCCCCGATTTCGCGTCTAACTATGCGATGAAGGTGTGTGGCGCTCCCGGCGCCCATGGACACCGGCCAAACGACTATACTCAAAGTGAACTCCGACGCATCGACCGACGTATCCACCTACGTCCGGCAAGAATGAGGATCGACCTTACTATGGACACTCCAAAGCAAGCCCCCCACGATCTCTTCGAACGCATCCGCACACACCGCCTGGCTGCGACCTTCGCGCTGCTGGCCACGCTTTCGCTGGGCATCCTCGCCGGCTCCATCCTGACCCGCTCGGTCAGCGGCAAGGAGCAGACCGTCGACTCGTCCGACGCGCGTCCGCTGACGATTCCCAGCCCGGTCACGCTCTCCAACGACTTCTCGCGCATCGCCAAGGAAGTCGGCCCCGCGGTGGTGAACATCAACACCGTCACCCTGCCCAAGGAGTCCACCACGCGCCGTCCGCGCCGCGGCGGCCAGGCCAACCCCAACAGCGGTGGCGACGACCAGGCCCCCGGCGACATGCAGGACTTCATGGACCGCTTCGGACAACTCTTTGGCGGCCAGGGCGGCGATGACGGCTCCGATCAGGGCGGCAGCGAACGCGAAGCTCTCGGGTCGGGCTTCGTCGTCGATTCGCGCGGCTACATCATCACCAACAACCACGTGGTCGACAAGGCCGACAAGATCTACGTGAAGCTCTCCACCGACCCCGAGAGCGAGTTCGAGCACGGCCGTCCCGCTCACGTCATCGGCGTGGACAAGGACACCGACATCGCCGTCATCAAGATCGACACGCCGGAACCGCTGCCCACGGTCAAGCTGGGCAACTCCGACGGCGCCCAGGTCGGCGACTGGGTGCTCGCCATCGGCAGCCCGTTCTCACTCTCTGAGACCGTCACCGCCGGCATCGTCTCCGCCAAGAACCGGTCCATCGACGATCCCGGCAATGGCACCGCCAACCAGTTCCAGAGGTTCATCCAGACCGACGCCGCCATCAATCCCGGCAACTCCGGCGGCCCGCTGGTGGATATGGCCGGCCAGGTCATCGGCATGAACACCGCGATTTACACGCAGTCGATGGGCTCTCAGGGCGTCGGCTTCGCCATGCCCTCCAATGACATCGCCAAAGTCTACAACCAGCTGATCGGCCCCGAGCATAAGGTGATTCGCGGCTCCATCGGCATTAGCTTCCAGAGCACGCCGGCAAACTCCGCGGTCGGCCGCGTCTACGGCTTCGCCAGCGGCGGCGTCCTGGTGAACACCGTCAATCCGCCCGATGGCCCTGCCGCCAAGGCCGGGGTCAAGCCCCAGGACGTGATCGTCTCCATCGACAGCAAGCCCGTCAAGGATGGCGATTCGCTGGTGGCGGACATCTCCGCCCGCAAAGTGGGCTCCAGTGTCCAGCTAGGCATCGTTCGCAACGGCAAACCGCTGACCCTCAGTGTCGGCATCGCTGACCGAGCCAAGCTGTTCGCGGACACCGGCGCACAAGCCGACGAGAACGCCACACCCGCGCAGGCCGACGCAGCCGAAGGCAAACTCGGCATCAAGGTCGATGCCGTTCCCGCCAGCCTCGCCTCCAAACTCGGCATCAGGGGCGGCGTCGTCGTCACCGCCCTCCACCCCGGTTCCTTCGCCGACGAGATTGGCCTGGAGAAGGGCACGATCATCGTCGCTATCAATCGTCAGCCGGTCACCGACGAGGCTTCCTACCGCTCCATCGTCGCCGGCCTCAAGTCCGGCCAGGATGTTGCCTTCGAGGTCCACGGCAGCAACTCAACCTCCGGCGGTAACTCCTTCATTGGCGGCACGCTGCCGTAACCGGCCGCCCAAGTCACTTAACTGTGAAATATCACCTGGCCCTGCCAATCCATCGGCAGGGTCAGACTTGTGGAACCACCCAATTCACGCGAAGGATGGATGGAGGTCCCAGCAAATGTGCCGAAACATTAGAATTCTCTTTAATTTCGACCCTCCCGTCACCCCGGAAGAGGTTCGCGCGGCTTCTCTCCAGTTCGTGCGCAAGATCAGTGGCTTTAACAAACCTTCCAAGGCCAACGAACCAGCCTTCCTGGCCGCAATTGATGCAATCGCCGCGGTTTCCACGCAGCTTCTGGCTTCGCTCGAAACCAACGCACCCCCGCGCAACCGCGAAGAAGAGGCGGCACGAGCCAGGGCTCGCAGCGCGCAGAGATTCCTCGTTTGAGAGCCCAGGACGGCTCCCATCCCCCGCCAAGCCCCCCATTTTGTGTATTGCAGCCGCATGAATACGAGGTATAGGCTTATCTAATTGAACGGGAAAGACCGTTGGCAGCCCCACCCTGCGGAATTACCGTCATAAGTGAGCAAGAGGTTCTTCGCTACGATGCGGCTCGGTCAACTCGTTATCTACTCATCCATCGCCCTCACGCTGGCGATCCCCGCCGCCGCTACCACCCGCACGCACCGTGGCCCCACCTCAGCCCACAAAACCTCGGCCAAACACTCTGCCAAGCCAAAGCTGGTCGGCCAGCGCACCATCGACGACGGCCGCGCCACCCAGATCCAGGCAGCCCTGATCAAGGCCGGCTATCTGACCGGCGAGCCCAGCGGCCATTGGGACGCCGCATCCGAGGCAGCCATGGGCAAGCTGCAGGGCGACAACGGTTGGCAGACCAAGCTGGTCCCCGACTCCCGCGCCCTCATTAAACTCGGCCTCGGCCCCAGTACCGCCTCCGTCTCCTCGCTGGTCTCTGCCGGCGGCTCCCTCATCGCCGCCCCATCCAGCCCGCTGGCTCAGGCCGCTTCGCGGTAAACCCCAAAGGTCTTACGCTGCAGTCCGCCCCGTAGCCCGCTTCTTCTTCGCAGTGGATTCGTCACTGCGCAGCCCCGCCAGCGACGCCCGCAGCCGCACCACCGCCGACGAGTGAATCTGCGAAACCCGCGACTCCACCACGCCCAGCGTCAGCCCGATCTCCTTCATCGTCAACTCTTCATGGTAGTAGAGCGTCAGCACCATGCGCTCCTTCTCCGGAAGCTCCTCGATCGCATCCGTCAGCCGCTGCTTCATCTCACCCTGCAAACAACGGAACAGCGGATCGTCGTCCGGCGATCCTGGGATGTAGGCCAATTCCTCGTCGCCCGAGCCCTCGGTCCGCTCCAGGTGCAGGCTACCGATCTCGAGGCCCTTCAGCTCACCCAGCAGTTGCTGATACGCGCTGAGATCCAGGTCCATCTCGCGCGCAATCTCCTGCTCGGTCGGCACGCGTCCCACCTTGTGGGTCGCCGCCCGGATCGCCTCCTCCGCCGCGCGGCCCTTGCGCCGCAACTCCCGCGGACTCCAGTCCAGCATCCGCAGCGAGTCCAGAATGGTCCCGCGAATGCGGAACTGCGCATAGCTTTTGAACTGCACCTTCTTGGTGTGGTCAAACTTCGAAAATGCATCGATCAGCCCCACCACTCCGGCCGAAACCAGGTCCTCCAACTCCACATGCTGCGGCAGCCGGTCATGGATCTGGCGCGCCAGGTAACGCACCGTCGGCAGATGTTCGAGCAAGAGCCGGTCGCGCTCCGGATTCGACTCGCTCTCCCCTCCGCTTGCCCCCTGGAACCCGGGTACGGTGAAGGCCGGCGCCTGGCGGGTGTCGCCCAGATCGCCAAACCCAGATATCGCTTGGTCCAGTTGCGCTCGATGCGTCACCGCGTGAGTTCCCATGTCGTGTCGTCTCCAATGCCGGGAGCGGAGAAACACGCCGCCGCCCTGCATCCGACGAGGCACGAGAGTGGCCACCCAAAAGCCCGATTGGATTAGGAAAACCTCAAACTGTGCCGAAGCGGGGCAGTCCGCGCGACCCAGGAGCAAGGCTCCCAAGGCCTGCCGTGATCAGGGTCACTTGTTCGAGCCTTCGCTTCCTCTATCCTCGAAGGTGGGATGAGGTTCTTTCCGGCACATCAACCTTGTGAGTCTTTTTGTTCCTGCGTCTTACGCTCCGGTTTTACGTGCGTCTACTTAACAGAAGAGTGATCGTCGCAGTCACTCGCAGACGATCCCGAGGCCAGTTTTGTGAATCAAGTCATGCGCTCGATTGCCGTCTTCCTTTGCCTTGTCCTCTCAACCAACCAATTCGACCTTCCTGCCGCAGCGCAGTCTCCCAGTCCGAATGCCCCAGCCCCGTCTGCACCGGTTGTTTCCTCCAGCGCTCCGGTGCCGGCGCAGATCTCCTCGGCCCACACTGTCTTCCTCTCCAACCTGGGCGACGACGCCAACTTTCCCGTCGATGCAACCCAGGCCTACAACGACATCTACAAGGCGCTGACAACCTGGGGACGCTACCAGCTGGTCAGTTCGCCCGATCAGGCGGATCTCATCTTCCAGTTGCGCGGCGTATCCACGCTGACCACGTACTACGGCGGACACGGCACCACCTACACCCTCAACAATCCTGCGTTCCAACTGACCATGGTCGACCCAAGGTCCAGCGTGACGCTGTGGACGATCACCTCACCGGTCGCTCTCGCCGGCAGCAAGCAAACGTGGGCGCGCTGGCTCGCCATCTCCGAGACCAATCTCGTCAGCCGCATCAAAGTGGTCGCCGGAGAGGAGCTGGTTCCGACTGAGACTGCCGATCTCACCACGGTCCCGAATTACCACCACGGCCGCACGGCGCTCATCCTGGTTGGCGGGACGGTTGCGTTCGGCGTCGGCGGAGGACTGCTGCTCCACCATCTCTACGAGGACTCTCTCGCGAACCAGAAAGCCTCGCAGGACGCCTTCTGCACCGCCAACGGCATTCCGCTTTCCGAGTGCGCCGGCGGGTAGGACCCGGTCCCGTCTATCCACTGCGAACGTGGTCCATATCCTCTGCCGGCCGGGTCGCACGCACAAGCTCGCGCATCGACTCCACGCCTTGCACCAGGCGCGCGCACTCCGCCAGGCCCAGTTCCACCGCCTCGCGATAGGCCTTCGCCGTTCCGATCAGCCCTGCCAGCTCCAGCCTGCCCCGCAGCGTGGTCAGTGGCTGGCACAGGTCATGCAGCACCTGTTCAATCTGTTCCATCCCGACACCGCACCGCTGCTGCCCGCATCCACACCCCGCTTCACACATCCGCCAGCCATCCTTCCGCGGAGGCTTCAGCCAATTGCCGCGAGGGCTCTGCCTCACTCCACCGTCCCGCATTTGCTGACTCTGGATAACCCGCCGCGCTCAGCAGATACCCCTCGCCGCGCACCGTGCGGATCACGGATTCGCTGCCCACTCGCGCCCTGCCCAATCCTCTGCTCAGCCCCTGGCCCAGCTTCTTGCGCAGGTAGTTGATGTAGACCTCCACAATGTTCGTTCCCATGCCCAGAGGAGTCCGCCACACCTCTCGCAGCAGCTCGGTCCGGCTGCACACGCGTTCCCCGCGCCGCCGCAGCAGCGATTCCAGCAGTGAGAACTCGGTCACCGTCAGCTCCACCTCGCGCCCTGCCTGGGTCACCCTGCGTGCTGCCCGGTCCATCTCCAAATCGCCGAACCGGAGCACGGTTTCGTCGAAGCGGCTGCGCCGCCGTCCCATCGCCCGCAGGCGTGCGCGCAGCTCATGGAACGAGAACGGCTTCAACACAACATCGTCGGCGCCCAACTCCAGGCATCTGACCCGCTCTTCCATCCCCGCGCGGCCGGTCAGCACCAGCACCGAGGTCGAGCCGAAGCGCTCTCCCATCTCCGTCAGCACCTCCAGCCCGTCGATCCGGGGCAAGCCAAGATCCAGGATCATCAGCTCCGGCCGCATCTCGGCAGCCAACGTCAGCGCCGCCTCGCCATCCGCTGCCAGCCCCACCTCGTGGCCGTCCAGCTTCAACCCCTGGCCCAGAAAACTTCCCAACGCGGAATCGTCCTCAACAATCAACACCCGCATACACATCCCTTAGAACTCTCTTATCGGCTGCAATTCGCGGTTCATTATTCTGCTTCGAATTTCGTCCTCCTATGCCTTCGTTCGCGGCCATCGGCTGCTCCCTGTCCCGCTTGTGGAAGCCGCTCTCAGCCTGTATCCTCATTCCCGTTAAGTTTTCCCCGCAATTTCCTGTTCTGGAACGGAGATCATGACGATTCAAGCCCCTGAGAGTTTCGTCCGCCCCGACGGCAAAACCAACCAGCGATGGATCATCTGCTTCCTGCTGTTCCTGGCCATCACCATCGTGTACCTTGGCCGCGGCATCGTCTCGTTCCTCGAGCCGTCGCTGGAAGGCACCGTCCCGGGCATGGTTTCCGGCCACGGCCTTATTCCAGGCCTGACCGCCGAAAGTTACGGCCGCATCGCCGCCCTTTATTCGGTTGCTTACGCACTCGGCATGGCGCTCGCCGGCGGCGTCCTGGACTGGCTGGGCACACGCAAGACATTCATGCTCTCCGTTGCCATCTGGATGTCCGCGGAACTGCTGCTGGGCTGGTCGTTCTCGGTCATGTCCTTCGGCGTCTTCATGTTCCTGTTGGGCATCGGCGAAGCATCCAACTTCCCCGCCTGCATCAAGACCGTAGCCGAGTGGTTCCCCAAGAAGGAGCGCGCTCTTTCCACCGGCATCTTCAACTCCGGCGCCAACTTCGGCGCCATCGTCGCCCCGCTGTTCGTCGCCTTCCTGGTAACGCACTTCGGCTGGCGCGGCGCCTTCCGCTCCGGCGCCGTTATCGCAGCCATCTGGCTGTGCGCCTGGTACCTGCTCTACGGGCCGCCGGAAACCAGCCCGCGCATCGGCCAGCAAGAACTCGACTACATCCTCAGCGATCCCGTCGAAAGGGTCCGCCGCCTTCCCTACTCGCGCGTCGTCGCTCACAAGGAGACATGGGCCTTCGCCATCGGCAAGTTCCTCACCGACGGCGTCTGGTGGTTCTATCTTTTCTGGCTGCCCCACTATCTCTCGGATACCTACCATCTCGACCTGAAGCAGAATCGCTTACCAGTCATCACGGTATTCGCCATCTCGACCATCGGCTCCGTCGGTGGCGGATACATCTCCGCCTTCCTTATCAACAAGGGCAAGTCGCTGAACTTCTCCCGCAAAGCGGCTCTGCTCATCTGCGCGGCATGCGCCCTTCCGGTGTTCTTTGCGCCGCACGTCAACAATCTCTGGCTGGTTGTGGGGCTCGTTGGACTTGCGGCTGCGGCCCACCAGGGCTGGTCTGCCAACCTCTTCACCATCCCCTCGGATATCTTCCCCAAGGCTGCCGTGGGCAGCGTCACCGGTCTGGGCGGCATGATCGGCGCCGGCGGCGGCGCACTGATGCACGTCATCGTGGGCCGGCTCGCCTACAGCCACGACTACACACCAGTCTTCGCCTACGCCTGCTCGGCCTACCTGCTGGCCTGGGTCATTCTCCAGATCATGACGCCCAAGCTGGCCCCGGCCATCATGGATTAGGCCCAAAATCCCTCCGGCCATACGCCCGGGGGGATTTCTTTGCCCGCCGTCTTCCCAGGCCCTATCCTGCGGCTCGGAGCAGCCCACGACTCACCCAATCCTGCATTAACGCAAACCGAATAACCGTGATACCCTTCCTCACGAATCGCTAACCTATCTGCGAGCAGCGTTGAAAGACGGGATAACGCAATGCCACGACGCACGAAAAAACAAAACCACGAAGACCCAGGCGGCCACAGCCAACTCACCTTGCAAGTCGTCGACCATGTGCGCGGCCTGATTGCCAGCGGCGCGCTGCGCCCCGGCGATCGCCTGCCACCCGAGCGCGAACTGGCCCGCGAGCTGAAGATCAGCCGCTCCTCGCTGCGCGCAGGCATCGGCTTTCTCTCCGCCATGGGCGTGCTGAAGAGCCGCCACGGCGCCGGCACCTTTGTCTCCAGCGGGCCGCCCGCGCTCGATTCCAGCTCGCTCTCCGTGCTGGGCGCGCTGCACGGCTTCCTGCCCTGGCAGATGTTCGAGGCCCGCCTGGTGATCGAGGCTTCGGTTGCCTCGCTCGCGGCCGAACGCGCTACCGACGAGCACGTCGCCGAGCTTGCCGAAGAAGTCGCGGAGATGTATGCCGCGCTGGGCGATCCCCACGAGTACCTGATCCACGACGTCCGCTTCCACCGGACGATAGCCCGAGCGGCGGGCAACCCCATCCTGGCCGCGCTGATGGAGACCATTACCGCCAACCTCTACGACAACCGCCGGCTGACCGTCGAGAACTCCCAGGACCTGAAAGAGTCGGCCGAGATGCACCGCGAGATCTACCGCTCCATCCGCTCCCACAACCCACTTCAGGCCAAACTCTCCATGGAGCAGCACCTCAACCTGGCTCGCATGGCCCAGGCCGCCGAGGCCGACACCCCGCAAACCATCACCCACACGCCGGCCGACCCCGTCGCCAAACGCTTCGCATCCCGTCCCTCCTGACCTGTTGCACTCATTGACCGCCATGGCCGACCAGAAAACATCCCGCTCCCATCTCTTCCTTGGACACGTGGAAACCGCCATCTACGCGATCCTGGGCGTATTGCTTGCCGCTACAGCGCTGCTTGCCATCGTTGGCTGCGCCTATCTGTTCGCAAGAGGAATAAGGGACTTCACCGGCACCACCTTCATTTTTCTGCTGATCGACAGGCTTTTGCTGGTGCTGATGCTGGTGGAGCTGCTGCATACCGTGCGCATCTCCATCCGCAGCCACGCACTGGTGGTCGAGCCCTTCCTCATCATCGGCCTGATTGCCATCATCCGGAGAACGCTGGTGCTGACCCTGCAGGCCGAGGGCTTCACCCAGGGCACCCAATGGACCCCCGACGTGGAGGCGCACTTTCGCGCATCCATGATTGAGGCTGGCGTGCTGGCGCTGCTGATCGCGGTGCTGGTGCTTTCCATCTTTGTGATCCGCAAGACCAGGTCCGAAGCCGAGATCGACATCGCCGGCGATTCCACCGCTCACTACTAGGCGCCGCCCTCATCCCCCTCGAACCTTGGTAGACTAGCCTTTCCAAGCCGATGCCACCCACCCGCGACAAGTTCTACCTGACCACGCCGATCTACTACGTCAACGCGCGCCCGCACATCGGCCACGCCTACTCGACTATTGCCGCCGACGTTATCGCGCGGCGGCATCGCCTGCTCGGCGACGACACCTTCTTCCTGACCGGCACCGACGAGCATGGGCAGAAGGTCCAGCGCAGCGCAGAAGCGGCGGGAGTGCCGCCGCAGCAGTTCGCCGACGAGGTTTCGAAATCGTTTGAAGACTTGTGGAAGCGGATGGGCATTACCAACGACGACTACATCCGCACCACCGACGAACGCCACAAACGCGGCGTGCAACACCTGTGGAAGGTGCTGGAGCATAACGGCGCCATCTACCTCGACAGCTATACCGGCGCCTACTGCGTCTCGGACGAAGCATTTGTCGACTTGCCCGCCGGCACGCCTTGCCCCGACTGCGGCCGCCCGCTCGAAATCGTCACCGAGGAGAATTACTTTTTCAAGCTCTCGGAGTACCAGGAAAAACTAATCCACTTGATCGAGAGTGGCGAGTTGCACATCCAGCCCGAGGGCGTCCGCAACGAGGTGCTCAGTTTTGTGCGCGGCGGCCTCAAAGATTTGTCCATCTCTCGGACGACATTCGATTGGGGCATTCGCGTTCCCGGCAACGATAAACACGTGATATACGTCTGGCTCGACGCTCTGGCCAACTACATCACCGCGGTTGGCTACGGCAGCAACGAAGACGCCGAAATCGCCAAGTTCAACCGCTACTGGCCTGCCGACGTTCACCTGGTCGGCAAGGAGATCACGCGTTTCCACTGCGTCTACTGGCCAGCGTTCCTGATGGCCGCCCGCCTGCGCTTACCGAAAGCCGTAGTCGCCAACGGCTGGCTGCTGTTTGAAGAGTCGAAGATGTCGAAGTCGCGCGGCAACGTGGTGCGGACTGAAACCATCCTCGGCGCGTTCGGCTCTCTCTGTCCGCCATCCAATGATGTTGTCATTCTGAGCGAAGCGAAGAACCCCCGTATTTTGTCCGACGCGCCACAAACGCTCGTCGCGCCCACGAAGGCCCAACAGGACCTCTTCGCAGCCGACGTCCTGCGCTACTTCCTGCTCCGCGAAATACCATTCGGGCAGGATGGCAGTTTCAGCTTCGACGCGCTGATTACGCGCTACAACGCCGACTTGGCCAACGGCTACGGCAACCTCGTCAGCAGAACGCTGAGCATGATCGAAAAATACTTCGGCGGTGTCATCCCCGCGCCTTCAGAAGAAGACCGCGAGAGCTTGCAAGGGGTCGTTGCAGGAGTCGTTGCCCACGACAGCAATCCACTTAACTCTTACGACTTCGCCGATCTGCTGGAAGCCATTTGGGGAATGCTCGCGAGCACTGACGGATACATCACTCGCTTAGCTCCTTGGAAGATCGCAGCCAATCCGGAGAAGAAAGACGAGCTTGCGGATGTTCTCTACAACGCGGCGGAGTTCATTCGGATCTACACGGCACTGATTCATCCGTATATGCCTTACGCGACGGCCTCCGTCTGGCGCCAACTAGGCCTGGGAAGCATCGAAGAAGCAGCACGGAACGGCGAACCGAAGAGCCTTCAATGGGGCGGGTTGAAACCCGGCACGAAACTTGGGCCGCTTGCCCCCATCTTTCCCCGAGCAGACAAAGGACTCGCGCAGATTATGACTGACATGGAAAACCCCGCCACCCCCGCAGCCGCTGAGCCCGCAAAGCCCGCAGCAGCGCCCGCTCCCGCAGCACCAGCACCCGCAGCCAAGTCCTTAGAGCCGACCGCCGAGGCGTTGAACGCCGTCAGCCCGGGCGCCGGCGCTTCCCCGGTCGCGCCGCAAACTCCAAACACAGGTGCCAGCGCTTCGCCGGTCGCGCCAACTGGCAACCTGCAACCTGCAACCGCCAACTCCTCGACCATCACCATCGATGACTTCACCAAGGTCGATCTCCGCGTCGCGCAGATTGTTGTTGCCGAGCGCATTCCCAAGGCGGACAAGTTGCTGCGGCTGGAAGTCGATCTCGGGCCCGGCTTCGATCCGCCGCGGCGGCAGATTCTCGCGGGGATCGCCGAATACTATGCGCCGGAATCGCTGATCGGCCGCAAGGTCGTCGTCGTCGCAAATCTGGCGCCGCGCAAGATGCGCGGGCTGGAATCGCAGGGGATGATCGTTGCCGCCTCGGTTGGCCCCAACGGCGCGCCTGTGCTGGCTGGGTTCCTCGAAGATGTCGAAATTGGGTCGCGGTTGAAGTAGAAAAGCGAACCACAGAGTTCACAGAGAAAATCGGAGAGAACACAGAGAGAGCGTGTCGCCGGCAAATCTCTCTGTGACCTCTGTCCTGCTCTGTGATCTCTGTGATTCGCTCTTGGAGCTACTTCGAATCGCCCGGCATCAATTCCTGCGGTAGGTCCGTCAGGGTCGGCTTGGCGTCGTGGTAGTCGATGCGCCACACGCGGTCGAACTGCGTCTCCGGCCACGGTTCGTACGGCGGCGTTGCGCCCAGCGCGCGCGCAAACCCCGGTAGCGATCCGTGGTGCCACGCCACCAGCACCACCTTGCCCGCGTACTTCCCGCTTAGAAGTTCTTTCGCCAGCGTCGCAAAGTCCTTGTCGTCGATCTCGTGACTGATCGGCAGACCCAGCGCCTCGCTCAAGGGAGCGATGGTCTCCACCTCCCGGTTCGAGTTCTTGCTGATGTGCGTGGCAAAGAGAAAATCCGGCCGGGGCAGATTATGCGGAGCGGTCGCGCCGAACAGTTTCGGAATCACCTTCGCTCGCTCAAATCCCGCCGGCGACAGGTCCATCCCGCTGGCCGGCTTCTCCGCATGGCGAATGAGCAGGATCGTTGCCGGGGGCTGGGCTGATGCGACAGCTCCGCCGCCCAGCGCGCCCGCAAGCAGCGCCAAGCCAGCCACAAGCAGCTTCCGTCGAGTCAAGAACATAAGATCACGCATCCACTTAGAATCGCCTACTGGGCCACCGCCCCGAGTTAACGCACTATGAAAACCGCCAAGTCTGCTCCGCAGAGTCAATTACGATCAAATTAGTCGCCAATCCCGAAAATGCCGTAACTCACGGAATTTATGTGATTCCCGTCACACGCAACTTTCCCCCAGATGCCGTATTATAAAGAGGACTAAGTTGGTCTGATATGATGAAAACCAAGGTTACGGCTTTGAGCGACGCGAAGGTTGGCAATACGGGCATTGTGGAGTCCATCGACCTGCCGGACGAGGTTGGCAACTACCTGGCGCACCTCGGTTTTCTTCCCGGCACGCGGGTGGAAGTCCTGCGCCGCGCCCCGGCCGGCGACCCCACGGTCTACCGGATCGACGGCATTGAAGTGGGTCTGCGCAAAGAGACCGCCAGCCGCATCTTCCTGAAACTAACCGCGAGAGTCGCCGTATGAGCTGCCACACCGCAGTCCTGGAGCCGATCGAGGAGACCCCGCCCCCAGCGCCCGGCAAGAAGCCGCGCCTGCGCACGGTCGCCATCATCGGCCCGCCGAACTCCGGCAAATCCACGCTCTTCAACCGGCTCACGGGCATGCGGCAAAAGGTCGCCAACTATCCCGGCGTCACCGTGGATTACCACTCCGGCCGGATGAAGTCCATCGGCCGCAGCGACCTAACGCTGATCGACCTGCCCGGCATCTACTCGCTGGCGACCTACTCTGAGGATGCGCGCGTTGCCGTCGACGTGCTGACCGGCAAGATGCCCGGCGTGCCCAAGCCCGACTGCGTGCTGCTGGTGCTGGACGCCACCCACATGAACCGCCAGTTGATGCTGGCTGCGCCGGTCTTCTCCATCGGCCTGCCCACGCTGGTGCTGCTGAACATGTCCGATCAGATGGAGGACCGCGGCGGCAAGCTGGACACGCTGGCGCTGGCCCGCGAGCTGGGCCATCCCGTCGCGCTGATCAGCGCGTCGAAGGGCGCGGGACTCGACGTGATTCCGGAGTTCCTGCTGCGCGCGGATAACGTGCTGGAAAAGTCGCCGCGCCCTGTGCAATTGCCGGTCATCCAGACTCCCGCAGCCTGCCGCACCTGGGCCTCGCAGGTCACCACGCGGTCCGGCTACGAGACGCCCGCGGCCTCGCTGTGGACACGCCGCCTGGATTCCGTGCTGCTGCATCGCGTCGCCGGCCCGCTGATCTTTCTCGCCGTGGTCTTCGCCGTCTTCCAGGTGGTCTTCACGCTCGGCGCGCCGCTCTCGGACCGCATGGGACTGGTGCTGACCCACCTCGGCGCCAAAGCCGCGCTGCTGCTGCCTGACAACTGGCTGCGCCTGCTCCTGCGCGACGGCCTGTGGAACGGTGTGCAGTCCGTGCTGGTCTTCCTGCCGCAGATCCTGCTGCTGTTCCTTTTTATCGGAGTGCTCGAAGACTCCGGCTATCTGGCCCGCGCCGCACTGATCGCCGACCGCGTGATGCGGTCGATTGGCCTCAACGGCAAGGCGTTCATCCCGCTGCTGTCGGCGTACGCCTGCGCCGTGCCGGCGATTATGGCTACGCGCACCATCGAGAACAAGCGCGAGCGGCTGGCGACGATCCTGATTGCGCCGTTCATGACCTGCTCGGCGCGGCTGCCCATCTACACGCTGATCATTGCCGCGTTCATTCCCAATCGTCGTTTTCTCGGCGTCATCGGCCTGCCCGCAATTGTCATGCTCGGCCTCTACGTGCTCGGCTTCCTCGCCGCGCTGTTCACAGCGAAGCTGCTGAACTCCTCGGTGATGAAGGCCTCCTCCGCACCCTTCATTCTTGAGCTGCCCCAGTATCGCTGGCCTACTGTGCAGGGGCTCGCGCTGCGTCTTTACGACCGCGGCATGCTCTTCATCAAGAAGGCCGGCACCGTCATTCTCGGCGTCACCTTCCTGGTGTGGGTGCTTAGCGTCGTCCCCATTCACTTCGCATCCGGGACAGCGCACCTCTCCGATCTGGCCAACAGCGTGGTCGGCCGGATCGGCCAATGGATCGAGCCTGTGATTCGCCCGCTCGGCTTCAACTGGAAGATCGGCATCGGCCTGGTCAGCTCGCTGGTCGCCCGCGAGGTCATTGTCGGCACGCTGGGCACGCTCTATGGCGTCGACCCGGCGACCCACTCGCTCGCGCTGCAGGCGGCGCTGCGCCACGACATGACGCTGGGCGGCGCGATTGCGCTGGTGGTCTTCTTTGCGTTTGCGATGCAATGCACTTCGACGCTCGCGGTGGTCCGGCGCGAGACCAATAGCTGGAAGTTCCCCGCTCTCCAGTTCGCGTACATGACCTGCTTCGCCTACATCGCGGCGCTTATCACCAACCAGGTGATCGTGCACCTGTTCTAGCCTGCCCTACCGTTCGCCCCACTTCAGTTTCGACCGCAGCACATTGAACAGGCCATTGGGCTTCAGCCGCAGCAGCCGTACGCTGAACGCGCTGCGGCAGCAATGCACCTCGTCGCCGACGTGCATCGGCACCGCCTCCTGCCCGTCGACGGTCAGGTAGGTCTCGTTGGGGACGCCAATCACGCGCACCGTGATCGCCGACTCGCCGGGCACCACAATTGGCCGGATGGTCAGCAGGTGCGGGCAGATCGGCGTCACCACCATGCAATTCACGCTGGGCATCACGATTGGCCCATCGGCTGCCAGGTTGTATGCGGTCGAACCCGTCGGCGTGGCTACAATCACGCCGTCCGCGCGAAACGCCGCCACCAGTTGGCCATCGATCGACACGGAAAAGTCGGCCATGCGCGCGATCGTTCCCTTGGCCACCACTACGTCGTTCAGGGCGTCCCACGTCCGCCGCTGTCCGGCTGTGCAGGCCAACTCCGCCCGCATCATGCTGCGCGCTTCAATCGCCGCGGTGCCGTCGCACCACGCCTGCAGCGTCGCATATAACTCCGCCAACGGAACCTCCGTGAGGAAACCCAGTTGCCCCAGGTTCACGCTCAACAGCGGAATGTTGGTATGCGCAAACGCCCGCGCCGCGGCCAGCAGGGTACCGTCGCCGCCCAGCACCACCACCAGGTCCGGCTTGCGCTGCGGCATCTCTGCCCGCGCCAACCCTTCCACGCCCGGCAAATAAGCCGCGCTCTCCTGGTCCAGAAGGCAGCTCCATCCGCGTTCCGCGAGCCAGGCGCGCAGTTCCGGCAGAATCGTTCCCAGCTCATGCTTCTGCGGCTTCGAAATAATTGCAGCTAATGGCATCGCAAACCAGTGTACCGCCCGCAAATACTTAACACCGATCCACACCGGCGAGCACCGATCAAAAGCGCTTCTTTTCTCAAACAAGAGGATCGGTTCAATCGGTGTTATCGGTGTTAAGCCTCTGGTTGGTCAACCCCACGAGCCGATAAGCGCACAACTTGCTGATTCTTTTGCGCGTTGCCCATCCTTCAGGTCTATGATGTTGCCGAGCGAGATCCGCCCAGAAGGGGTCATCTCCATGAAGCTCACTTCCATCGCAATCCTCACCGCTGCATGTTGTCTCGCCGGTTGCACTCTGCCCAAAACCACAACCACAACGACCTCACCCATCACGCCATACTCTGGGAGCGTTACCGGCAACTGGGAGCTGACGGCAAACTCAACCGCTGCGGGCTATGGCAACGGCGGCGATCCCATCGGCATCTACCTGACCCAGTCAGGCAGCACGGTCTCCGGCATCGCCTGGGTGCAGGAGGCCTTTCCGATGTGCATCGGCGCCAACGGCATCCCCTGCGCGTTTCCGTTCGGAGTCATCAATACCAACCTCACTGGAACCATCGATTCCGGCGGCAATATCACCCTCGGTTCCGCAACGGGCGGCTCTTCTCCTGTAGTCTTCTCGATCGCCGCAGCCGCCAGCACGGACGGTACTCTCACTGGGACCTACTCCATCACCCAGACCACGCCGCTCACAACCGCCAGCGATAGCGGCACCATCACCGGCAACATGATCGCTCCCCTCAATGGCACCTACGCCGGAACGGTGGTCTCCACGTACACCGGCCAAAGCATGGGCGTGACCACCACCCTCAACCAGACCGCCGCTCCAGACTCAAACGGCTTCCTACGCGTCACCGCGTCCGCAACCACCTTTACCGGCTCGCCGTGCTTGACCACCCTCGTCATGGCAGGTCCTGCCGCAACCTACTCGGGCTTCCTCGGTAGTGCGTTCTCGGTCACCTTAGTCTCAACCACCAACGCCAATGACTTTGTCGGCATCGGCGGCGGGCTGTCCCCGGACGCGAAAACCATGCAGGTCTATTACGGGACAGCCAAATTGCCCGGCGGTACCTGCACCGACGACTACGGCGAGGGCACCCTGACCAGGCAATAGCAATCGCTCAGCCGGCAGCGCTCACGCCTTGCCCGCTCGCCTCGCCGAACCATACATGCAGCAGGTATTCGTGGTTTCCTTCCATCCCGGTAATCGGCGAATCGATCACTTCGACGCTCGTCCCACCCAGCGCTGCGACGCAATCGCGCACCCGCTCGATCGCAATCTCCCGGCCTGCCTGCTCGCGCACAATCCCGCCTTTGCCCACGTGCTCGCGCCCTGCCTCAAACTGCGGCTTCACCAGCACCACTGCCTCGCCCCGCCAGGTCTCACCCTCCGGCACCAGCGCACGCAACACGGCCGGCAACACGAGCGTCGCCGAAATAAACGAAACATCCATCGCGAGGAACGAAATAATCTTCACCGCCTCGCCTTCAACTGACAACTGAGAACTGACAACTGACAACTTTTGTGACAACTCGCCCACGCCCAGCAGCCGGGCGTTGCACCGTTCCAACAGCCTCACCCGGGCATCCACTCGCAGCTTGTGTGCGATCTGCCCATAGCCCGTGTCGACAGCCAACACGCTCGCAGCCCCGTGCTGCAGCATGCAGTCGGTGAAGCCGCCGGTCGACGCGCCCACATCCACGCACGCGCGGCCCTCCAGCGCAATCCCCCAATACTCCAACGCGCGTTCCAGCTTCAATCCGCCCCGGCTCACATAGCGCAGATCGTCGCCCACCACGCGCAGCGCCGCATCCTCGGCGACGGGAGTTCCCGGCTTCTCCACCTTCTGCTCCGCGACCAGCACACGCCCGGCGAGAATGAGCGCCTGCGCGCGCTCCCGCGACTGCGCCAACCCCCGCTCCACCAGCGCCTTATCTAGCCGGATCTTCATAGCCTCTCAAGACTAGCCCACCTGCGCTGCGCGACGAATCAATTACACTAAACTCGCGATAGCGGCCCCGCCAAAACGATGCCTCAACTCTTCAACTCCAATCAGTTGTTTGGCTTTCGGCCGGAAAACGCCGGCCCATGGGCAATCCAGGCCGTCCGTGTGCGCGTCTTATGAATAGAGAAACCGGGGTGAATAGAGAAACCGGGGTCGCCAACATGCCGCAGCCATCCACCGGGGGCGATGCATCGGATGCATCTCTGCTCGCGCGGGCGCAGTCCGGCGATGAGCGGGCCATGGCCTCTGTTTACGACCGCTACTCGCGGGTCGTCTATTCCGTCGCTCTCCGGGTGTTGCGCGACCCGGCCGCGTCCGAGGACGTCCTCCAGGAAGTTTTCATGCAGCTCTGGCGCAATCCCTCGAGCTTCACCGCGGCCCGGGGAAGCCTTGGCGGCTGGCTCTCGATCGTCGCCCGCAACCGCTCCATCGACACACTGCGCCGCAAGCGCCCCTCGGTCGACGTCGACGATGTCGCCCTCGCGTCATCGTTCAATCTCGCCGACGACGCTGAGCGCAACCTGCTCGCGGAGCGCGCCCGCGCCGTCATGGTCCAGCTCCCCCGCGAGCAGCGCAAGACCCTGGAAATGGCCTTCTTCGACGGCCTCACCCACGCCGAGATCGCGGAGATTACCGGCGACCCGCTGGGCACCGTCAAGACCCGCATCCGCAGCGCTCTGCTCTCGCTGAGAAAGGCCTTTCAGCCATGAGCGCTAACCAGCCCAATCGGCCGCAAAATCTCTACCCGATCTCCGCCGCCCTGGGTGGCCCGCGCCATACCGACCCCGACGACCTCGCGCTCTACGCCATGCAGCTTCTCCCCACCGACGATGCCGCCATTATCACCCGGCACATGGAGTACTGCGCCGAGTGCCGCGCCGAGTTGGCACGCGTCCACGACGACCTCGCCGCCTGCGCCGCCACCGTCGATCTCGAATCTCCGCCCGCCGCCGCCCGCCAGCGCCTGATCCAGCAGGTGGCCCGCGAGAAGAAAATCGTTCCGGCGACCTCTGCGCAGGCCCAGCCCCAGCCCGAGCCGCGTCCCCCCATCCCCGCCTTCGGCCGCAGCGGCTCCGTCTTCGCCGCGGAGACACGCCCGCCCAGGCGCTCCGCCGGCCGCTCCTTCCTCGCGTGGTCTGGTTGGGGCATCGCTGCGGGCCTCGCCGTCGCCCTCGGATTCCTCTACGGCGACCGCTCCACTCTGCGCGAAACGCTGGCCTCCCAGGCCGGCGAACTCCAACGGCTCAACACCGACGCCGCCTCCGCCCATCAACTGATGGACGCGCTCACCGATCCCAGGGCCGTCCGCGTCACCCTCACCGCCAAGCCGCAACCCCACACCGCGCCCATCGGCGGCGTTACCTACGACTCCGAAAAAGGCACCCTCGTCTTCCTCGCCAGCGACCTGAACCCGCTGCAGGCACGGAAGACCTACGAACTCTGGGTGATCCCCGCCGACGGCAGCGCTGCCATCCCCGCCGGCACCTTCCACCCCGACGACCAGGGCAACGCCAGCGTCATCATCCCCGACCTGCCCCGCGGCGTTGCCGCCAAAGCCTTCGGCGTCACCATCGAGCCAGACGGCGGCTCCGAATCGCCCACGCTGCCCATCATCCTCTCCGGCAGTTGAGGACAGTTGTTAGTTGTTGCTAGTTGCTAGTTCTCAGTTCTCAGTTCTCAGTTGTCAGTTGTCAGAGAAGACAGTCATCCACAAACAAAGAGGCCCACCTCGAAGGCGGACCTTTTGTTTTTCAACTGACAACTGAGAACTGACAACTAACAACTGCCTTCTAAGGTTGCGTTACTCGCACACTCACCCCGTACCCCTGCAGCGGGACGGTGGTGTCCACTGAGTCCGTATCCGTCTCGATCACGGTCATCACCTGCGAGTCCTTGCACACGACATATACCTTGCCGGTGGGCGCCGCCGCCGAAGTGGCAAGGTAAGCGGGATGCCCGCCGATCGGGATCGTCGCCGTCACTGTATTCGAAGTCAGGTTCACCACCGACACCGTGCAGGTGGTCGATACCCCCGGCACCGCAATCCCATTCGCCGCGCAGGGCAGGTTGGGATTCCCCGCGTTGGCCACATACGCCCGGGTTTCGTCGCTCAATACCGACACCATAATCGGGTTGATCCCCACCGGGACGTTCGCCACCACCTGCCCGAACAAAACCGAATCGATCGGGTTGGTCGGATCGCAATTCGGGTTGGTCGGCAGCGCCTCCGGGGAACACAGCGGGATCTCGACGATCGTCACCGAACCCGGCGTGGTGGTGCCGTTTCCTTCGTTGGCCACCACCAGTTCATCCAGACCGGACGCAAGGTCCGCCCACACCGGCCGCGTCCCCACCGCAATCGTATTCACTGGCGAATCCAGCGCGTTGTTCTGCACATTGATCACCGACACTGTGCCGTCGGTCTGGTTCAGGATGAAGGCGCGCCGGTCATCCGCCGTCATCACTCCGTACACCGGCCCACGGCCTACCGGAAGCGTGGTCGAGATGGTCGGCGACGATGTGAGACTGCTGACGTTTTCGATTGCCAGCACCTCACCCGGCCCGCCGCTGGTCGACTGGCTGATGGCATATGCCCGGGTCGCGCCCGATTGGCCCACCACGTACAGCGGCGAGTAACCGGTCGCAACCGGCAACTCCTGCTTCAGCGCCGGCGGCGAGCTGGTCAGTTGGTCAATCGCATTCACGCCGGGGTCCGAAATATAGGTCGACTGCACGGTCGCAAACAGGCTCACCGGATTCGATCCCGGCAGCAGCGTCGATTCCAGCACCTGGCTCGAAATCAGCTGGGTGTTGATGTCAAACGAGGTCATGGTCTTGTCGCTGTTCAGGGTGTAGCCCGTGGTTCCCTGCGCGCTCAAAACCAGGTAGTAGGGATTCACGCCCAGCGTCGCGGTCACCAGCACCGTGTCGCCGGAAAAATCCACCATGGTCATCAGCCCGTTCGCGGTCGGACTCGGGCTGGACACCGCGATCGCGTACTTCTGCGGCTCTCCCGCCGGTCCCACCAGGCCCACCGTGGCCACCACCGGGCGATAGGTATTGCCGCACCCCGCCACGGCCCCCACACATGCGGCCAACACCGCCGCTGCCGCCATCCGCATGGCCCTGCTACCGCTCCCTGCTGACTGCACTTTACCTGATTGCAAACCTGCTCCCAAATTCCTGCCGATGCTGACTATGCTCAAGGCTTGATTGTAAATCAACCCGGACCGCTGCGCAGTCAGAGTATAACGATTGGGAACGAATCCCACGCCCACCGCGCGCGCCGCGCTACGCACTCGAATGCCGCCCAAAGCCATCCCGCCCGCCCGCGACCGCCTGCAATCCCGCATTCTGGTGTGGATTGTCGCACCGCTCATCGCCTGGTCATGTGCTCAGATCATCCACTTTTTCTATGGCTGGGAGAGCCCCCTGCTCAGAGACCTCGCCGTGAGCATCGCGTTTGCCCTCGCCGCATGGTTCCTCCGCGCGGCAACCCCTGCCGCGGCCCTCATCGGAGGTATGATCTGCCTTCTTCTAACGCTCTGGAGCGGATTGGCCATAGAGTCTCCACTGCATTCTGCCCTGACCCCACTGCTCACGCTTTTCATCCTCACCTTTCTTGCAACGCGAGCCGGTCGCAAGAAGAAATCCGAGCGCGGCCTTGAAGAAAGCCGCAGAGGCCGGCGCGCCTCGCAGGTCATCGCCAACCTCGGCGTCGCCGCTCTGCTGCCAAACCTGGTCGGCTTGATCACCTGGGTTGCTGAGCACCCAGGTATCTCGGATCTCAGTTCCTTCTGGGTATTGCGCGTAGTCATTTTGGCCGTGCTCGCTGAAGCGACAGCCGACACTGTCTCCTCCGAGATCGGCCACGCTTTCGGCGGGATGCCAATCCTCGTAACAACTTTTCGCACGGTCGAGCCAGGCGTAGACGGCGCCTTCAGCTTCACTGGCACCGCCGCGGGCATCCTTGCAGCCGCGATCGTCTCCGGAGCAGGCATCTGGTCCATGCATTTGCAGACGCCTGATTTCTGCATCGTCCTCAGTGCCGCCACCCTCGGGCTCTTTTTCGATTCACTTTTGGGCGCTACACTCGAACGCCGCGGCTGGATTGGCAATGACCTGGTCAACTTTTTCTCAACCGCCTTCGCCGCCGCGCTCAGCCTGCTCGCCATCCGCTTCGGCCAAGGCCACCTCTTCCGCTGACCGCTTTTTCCCTCGAACCTCGAACCCCTAACCTCGAACCTGCCCTTACGCATCTGCCTTGCCATGCACCCAGCCAAAGTCCAGGTGCAGCCGCAGCAGGGTATAGCTCAGCATCTCGTGGAAGTAGCGCTGCGCCATGTCCCAGCCATCGATGTGCCCCAGCGCCGGCCGCGGCGACGTATACACGGTCAGCCCGGCATCCTGGCATAGCTCGCGGACGCGAAACAGATGCGTCCCGTCGCTGACCACCACGATGCTCTTCAGGTTCCTGGTCCGCGCAATCTCCGCCAGTCGCGCCACCTGCTGCTCGGTGTCCACCGACTCCGTCTCCGCGACAATCCGGTCGTAGGGAACGCCGTTCGCCAGCAGGTAGTCGCGGCCCACGCCGCCCTCGGTCATGCCCGAGTCGCGGTCGCTGCCGCCGCCCAGCGTAATCACCAGCGGCGCAATCTCCTCGCGATACAGTTCCACCGCGTGGTCCAGGCGCGCATGCAGCACCGGCGACGGCCGTCCCAGGTACTCCGCCGCGCCAAACACCGCGATCGCATCGGCCGGGCGCGCCTCGTCCTGCTGTGCCACCGAATTGATCCGGAGGTAGAGCCCGCCAAACCACCCCAGCGCCGCCAGCAGCACCAGGCCGGCCAGCCAGCGGAGCCACCGCCGCGACCTGGATCCTCGGCCAGAATCTGGGCGCCGCACCGCACTGGATGGTGAAGGAGTCATGGCAGAAGAATTCAAACGCAATGCAGTGGCCCCAATTGCGGCCCCAAAATGCGCGGCAGCAGGAACTCGAAGAATTTGCGCTCCCTCCAGTATGACGCCTGCCCCTGCCCGCGGCCAATCTCTTCCCACTCGGCGTTCCGTTGGGTTCGCGTATCGCTCGGCCCGCGCATCCTCCCCTCCGGGGGTATGCTATGGTTGCGAGCCTGGGCAGTTTCCAATTGCATCGCAACCTGCATCCCTGCTCCAACGCCCGCGTAGGAGAACCCATTGACGGCCGAGATCCTGTCGATTCATCCGGAAGAGCCTGAACCGGAACTCATCGCCAAAGTAGTCCAGAGCCTCAACGCCGGCCAGGTCGCCGCGCTGCCCACCGACACCTTCTACGGCCTCGCCGTCGACCCCGTCAATCTCCGCGCCGTCGACCGCATCTACGAGATCAAGACCCGCGCCCGCCACAAGCCGCTCTCGCTGCTGATCTCCGAGACCGCCCAGGCCTACGGGCTCGCGCGCGACATCGACACCGCGTTCGACCGCCTCGCCGAGCGCTTCTGGCCCGGCCCGCTGACGCTGGTGGTCAAGGCCGGCACCCGCCTGCCCCTGCGCGTTACCGCCAACACCGGCAACGTCGCCCTTCGCGTGCCTGAGTCGCCCATCGCCCGCGCCGTGGTCGACCGCCTCGGCCTGCCCATCACCGCAACCTCTGCCAATCTGCGCGGCATGCCCGAGTGCACCTCCTGCGACCGCGTCTTCGAGCAGCTCTGCGACCAGATCCCGCTGATCGTCGACGGTGGCCCCACCGCCCGCGCTGTCCCTACCACCATCGTCGACCTCTCCGGCGGCGGCAACTCCTGGATGATCCTGCGCGAAGGCGCTATCCCCACCCACGAAATCGCGCTCGCCCTGCAGCACTGAAACGTCCGGCAACCGCCTCGAGTTCCGGAGAATCTCACAATAATGTGGCTGCTCCCATGAACATAAGGATCAAGCGCGCCTACGAAGAGCCGGACGAAGCAGATGGAACGCGGATACTGGTCGATCGACTGTGGCCGCGCGGCCTGACCAAGGTCAAAGCGAAGATTGACCTTTGGCTGAAGGAGATTGCCCCCAGCACTGAGCTGCGGAAATGGTTCGCCCACGATCCCGCGAAGTGGACTGAATTCCAGCGGCGCTACAAAGAGGAACTCAAGCAGCACAACGAACAGCTTGCGCTCCTGAAGCAACATGCCGCCAAAGGCCCGGTCACGCTGATCTACGGAGCGCGCGATCAGGAGCACAACGAAGCCGTCGTCTTGCAAGAGCTGCTCCTGCGAAAATGACGCGCCCCTCTGGATCCACGCCCACCATTCTGCCCCGCCGTTTCTATCTCGACTCGCCCGAAGTCGTTGCCCGTAACTTGCTGGGCAAGCTGGTCGTGCGCCGTCTGGGCAGAAAGCGGCTTGTAGGGCGAATCACAGAGGTCGAAGCCTATCCCGGCGCCGGCGACCCCGCCTCCCATAGCTTCGCCGGCAAGACCCCGCGCAATGCGGTGCTCTTCGGGCCGCCCGGCTTTGCGTACGTCTACTTCGTCTACGGCATGTACTACTGCCTCAACTTCTCCTGCCTGCCGGATGGCGAACCCGGAGGCGTCCTGATACGCGCGCTCGACCCCGTCGAAGGCCTGGACACCATGGCTCGCCTGCGCGGCTTTGCGGCAGTGCCAAAACCACGCCTGCTTACCTCCGGCCCAGGCCGCCTCTGCCAGGCGCTGGATATCACCCGCGCCAACGCCAACGGCCTCGATGTCACCCACGCCGATTCACCGCTGCAGGTCGTCGACGACGGCTTTCGTCCGCCGTCAATCCTTACCACCCCACGCATCGGCATACGCAAAGCGGTAGACAGGCCGCTCCGTTTTCTGGTGGGCTAAGGCCGGGTGAGAATCTCAACCTCGATACCCCGCATCTTCTGCATGAACCATACCCTATGTAGTATACTTCCTCCCATGCGCGTTGCCCGCTCTCTCACGGCGATCCTCGCTTTGGCTGCCCTCGCCGGCTTCGCGCAAACCGCGCAGCCCAAGCCCGAACTGCTGCTCTTCCATCCTTCCGGCCCGCCGCTTTCCTACGAAGTCGCCACCATCAAGCCCATCGACCCCAACACCGCCGACCAGATGGTCAGGCTGCCGCCGGGCGTCACGCTGAGCCCGTTCAGTATCCGCCGCTACATCATGAATGCCTATGGCGCCATATACGCGGCGCAGGTCGTCGGCGGCCCGGACTGGCTCAGCAAGGACTCCTACAACATCAAAGGCAAGATTCCCGACGACATCGAAGCTGCACAGCAGACTATGAAGTCCGACGACCGCCTGAACCAGACCCGCAGCATGCAGCAGGCCCTGCTCGCCGAGCGCTTCCATCTGAAGGCGCAATTTGAAGCCCGCGTTCTGCCGGTCTATGAGCTGGTGCCTGCCAAGGGCGGCCTGAAGATCACCGAGGTGCCCGCGCCGCCCGACCGCAAACCCGGCGACCCTCCGCCGCAGCCGCCTGCACCCGGCCAGCCGCCGCCTCCAGGCATGTCGATGACGATGCTCAACAGCAACGGCCTCCGCGCCTTCAACGGTCGCGCCATCAAAATGCAGGCGCTGATCCGCCCCCTCGGCCCCGACACCGGCGACCGTCCCATCGTGGACCACACTGGCTTCACCGGCTACTTCGACGTCACCGACCTCACCTGGGCGTCCGTTGGCGACGCCGCCGCCACCACCTCCCCCGACGCTCCGTCGCTCACCGAAGCGCTCGAGCAGAAGCTCGGCCTCAAGGTCATCCCCGCCAAAGACCCCATCGAGGTCCTCGTGATCGACGCGATCGACCGCCCAACTGAAAACTGACATTCACCCCAATTTAAGCTCGATCGCCTATCATTCTTATCCGATAGGAGATTTCCCTTGCGAACAATCCGTACCGCTCTCGCCTCGCTGGCCGCCTTCACCGTCCTCGCCGCCGCGCCCTGCTTCGCGCAGACCAATTACGCCGTCCTCAACACCTTCCACATCGGCGGCGAAGGCGCGTGGGACTACGTCACCATCGACTCCCCCAACCACCGCCTCTTCGTCACTCGCGCCACTCATACCCAGGCCATCGACACCGACACCGGCAAGGTACTCGGCGACATTCCCGGCCAGGCGCGCTCGCACGGCGTCGCCATTGTCCCCAAACTCAACCGCGGCTTCATCACCGACGGCGGCGGCAAGGGCGCCATCATCGTCTTCGACCTGAAGACCTACGCCGTGCTCGGCAGCATCCCCACCATGCCCGACTCCGACGGCATCATCTACGACGCCAAGCAGAACAAGGTCCTCGCCGTCTCCGGCGACGGCAACGCGATGATGATCTTCTCGCCCGACATCGACCCCAAGACCGGCAAAGTCGACACCATCGCGCTCGGCGGCGCGCCTGAGTTCCTCGCCACCGACGGCAGCGGCAAGGTCTTCGTCAACCTTGCGGACAAGGGCGTCGTCGCAGTGGTCGATCTCGCCTCGCGCTCTGTCGTTTCGCGCTGGCCGGTTGCACCCGCAGGCTCTCCTGTCGGCCTGGCCATGGACCCCTCCGGCAAGCACCTCTTCATCGGCTGCCGAAAACCCCAGGACCTCGTCGTCATGGACACCGCCGACGGCAAGATTGAGGCCACGCTGCCAATTGGCGCCGGCGTCGACGCCACTGCCGCCGCCGCGGGCATCGCCTTCGCCAGCACCGGAGACGGCAAGCTCACCGTCGCCATCGATAATGGCGGCAAGTGGGCGGTCGCGCAGACCGTCACCACCCCCGTCAGCGCCCGCACCATGGGCATGGATCCGGCGACGCATCGCATCTACCTGGCAGCGGCCGAGACTGAGCCCGGCGCCGCGCCCGGCGCCCGCCCCAAAATCAAACCCGACACCTTTATGATCGTCGTCGTCGGCCAGCAATAACACCAAACTGCTTTTTGAGGGCCCCGCATCTCGCTTTGGGATGTGGGGCTTTTCGCCTGGCGCACAAGAACGAACTCCCCCGCTCGCGGTATTCTGGACGGCGACCCAATATCCGAGGAAACCGTGCCCCTGTCCAGCAAACTCGCAACGACCCTGCTATTCGCCGCCGTCGTAACCGCCGCCGCTCAGAGCCCCGCCCCGCAAACCCCCGCGCAGAAGATGGCCGCGACCATCCTCCAGCAGCGGCCCATTGTGCCTTCGCCCGCTGGCGGTCCAGCCGCCTCCATGGGCTACGAAGAAGGCGTTCTGCTGGACGGGCTCGCCGCCGAGTGGCACGTCACCGCCAACGGCGCGGACTTCGCCTACATCAAGGCCGCGGTCGACAAGTACGTCACTGCCGACGGCACCATCTCCGGCTTCAAACCGCAGGGCCACACCCTGGACGACATCGAGATGGGCCGCGCCACGCTGCTCGTCTACCGCGTCACCCAGCAGGAGAAATACGCGAAGGCCGCCAAGTTCCTGCACGACCAGCTCGCCCAACAGCCGCGCACCGCCAGCGGTGGCTACTGGCACAAGCAGATCTACCCCAACCAGATGTGGCTCGACGGCGCCTACATGGCCGAACCTTTTCGCGCCGCCTACGCCGCCACCTTCCAGCAACCGCAGGACTTCGACGACATCGCCAAGCAACTTCTTTTGATGGACGAGCACATGCGCGATCCCAAGTCCGGCCTCCTGCGCCACGGCTGGGACGAGTCGAAAGCCATGCCCTGGGCCGACAAGACTACTGGCCTGAGCCCCGAAGTCTGGGGCCGGGCTATGGGCTGGTATTGCATGGCGCTGGTCGACCTACTCGACTGGTTCCCTGCCGACCACCCGCAGCGCCCCGCGCTGGTCGCCGCGCTCAATCGCACCATGGCCGCGGTGATCAAAGTGCAGGACCCCAAATCCGGCCTCTGGTGGGAGGTTATGGATCGCCCGCCCCACGAGGGCCCCCTGATGCAGAAGCAGCCCGATGGAAGCATCCGCCTGGGCGTCGCGAAATCCGACAACGGCAACTACCTCGAAGCCTCCGCAAGCTGCATGTTTACCTATGCCCTGGCCAAGGGCGTCCGCCTGCGCTATCTCCCCGCAGCCGATGAAGCCAACGCACAACGCGCCTGGGAAGGCATCCAGAAGCAGTTCATCACCACCAATTCCGACGGCACGCTGGTTCTCCACGGCACCGTCAGGGTCGGCGGCCTCGGCGGCACGCCCTACCGCGCCGGCGACTTCGCCTACTACCTGAAAGAGGCGATCGTCGATCAGGACCTGAAGGGCGTCGGCGCATTCCTGCTGGCCGGCTCCGAGATGGATCAGGCCACTGCCGCGCCCTCCGGCGCAGCCAGGACCGGTCTGCTTCCGAGTTCGAAGGACTACCACGCCAGCGCGCAGCCCTCCGCGCGCAAGATGACCGCGCTGGTCGACGCCTGGTTCAACTCGCAAACCCGCCAGAACGCCCTCGGCCAAACCGAACTCTTCCACTACAAGTGGACGGACGACTCAAACAACGGCTACTCTTTCTTCGGGCGCGCCTTCCGCCGTTACGGCGTCACGCTGGCCACGCTGCCCGAAGCGCCTACGCCCGCCGCGCTCAGCCACGCGCAGATATACATCATCGCGTCGCCGGACAATCCCTCCAAGAACCCCAACCCGCACTACATGGACAAGGCCAGCGGCGACGCCATCGAAGCTTGGGTCCGCGCCGGCGGCGTCCTGCTGCTCTTCTCCAACGACCGCGACAATACCGAGTTCACCCACTTCGACACGCTCAGCGACCGTTTCGGCATCCACTTCAATCCGGTGCTGTCGCACCACGTCGTCGGCGACGACCATGCATCCGGCGAGGTCATCATCCCGCCCGGCACCGGCATCTTCGGCGCAGGCTTCACCGCCTTTATGAAGGACACCAGCACCATCACCGTCTCCGGCCCGGCCAAAGCGCTGGTCACCGACCATGGCGACGTCATGATCGCCGTCTCCCACATCGGCAAAGGCACCGTCCTCGGCGTCGTCGATCCCTGGTTCTACAACGAGTACGCCGACGGCCGCAAGATGGGCCAGTATCGCGGATTCGAAGCCGCCCAGGACGTCGCCGCATGGGCCATCCAGCAATCACGTTGATTGGAAGAATGAGTTATAACTCAAGTCACGCAGCCGGAATTGCCGCCCGCAATTCCTGGATCAACGCCCCCAGCTTTGCCGCATCCGGCGCCGCCTCACCCAGCAGCACCTCCAGTTCCCGCGCCACCCGCGTGCCCTCGTCGTAGCCATACATGCCCAGCGAACCGGCCAGCTTGTGCGCGCTGCCCGCCGCCTGCTTGCGCAAATCCTCCGCCAGCGTACCCGCCTTCGCAGCCGCCGCAGCCTGGTCCAGAGTCGCCAGCCGCTCCTCCACCAGTGGCCGGATCTTCACCCAGAGGGTTGCGAGCAAGGCCGCGGTCTTAGCTTCGGCGTCGGTCATATTGGTCAAGGGAAAACTCGCCCCGGTCAGTCCTTCCAGCCCAGCGCGTCCGAGATCTGCGCCGCCAGCGTCAGCGGGTCGAACGGCTTGAACAGCACGCCCGCGACTCCCAGCCCGGCGAACCGGCGCTGGTCCACTCCCTGAACCTTGGCCGTCAACAGCAACACGGGAATCCCCGCGATCTCAGGATTCAGCTGCATCTGGCGAAAGGTCGTAGGGCCGTCCATGCCCGGCATCATCACATCCATCAGGATGGCGTGCGGTCTGTGCATGGGATCGGCTGCGGCGCGGATACCGTCCGCGCCCGAACTCGCGGTGATGATGTCCCAGCCGGCCGTGGCTTCAAGAGAAAGTGCGGCTACTTCGCGGATGTCGTCTTCGTCGTCGATAATCAGGATCTGGCGCATTACTTGTAATAGTCTCTCATGCCGTCAGGCTACCCGTGACGCGGCCGGGTTGCGCAGCCGCTGAACCATGGCAAGCACAAGTTCTTCCACCTCGTGAGGCTGAACCTTTGCCTTGTCGAGGAACTCGGTTTGACCGAGACGCAGCTTCGCCATCTCGGCCTGGGACATCTCCCGGCTGGAATACACCACCAGCGGCAGCGACTGCAAGGTCGGCTGCCGGCGCAGCCAGTCCACCAGCGAGAAGCCGTCGCCGTCGGGCAGCGTCAGATCCAGGACAATCAGGTCGGGAGCGCCGACCATGCACCGGTCCACGGCCTGGCGCAGCGAGGCGGCGTGGTCAAGCCGCAGGCCCGCCTCCTGGAACCCCGCGACCATGGCGTGGGCAAGCTCCCCGTCCTCTTCGACCAGCAGGATGCGCCCCGGACCCTCGTGGGTGCGCAGCACCCGCCCGAGTTCGGCCAGCAGCAGGTTCTCATTGAACGGTTTCTGCACCCAGCCCTCGGGACCGCCCGCGCGCAACGGGTGGTCGGTTGGCGGGATAACGCTCAGAATCACCACCGGAATCGCCGCGGTCGCGGGCGATTCCTTCAGCCGTTGCAGCGTCTCCCAACCATTCAGGCCCGGCATGTACAGATCCAGCAGGATCGCCGAAATGGGGGGCACTCGCGCGTCCCTGGTTCGCCGTCCCTGGGTTGCCTGCGCCGAATGCTCGTTGGCCAGTGCAACCACCTCTTCTCCGCTTCCGGCCTCCAGAATGTCGTATCCGTGCTGGCGAAGCTGTTCGGCCACCACCACCCGGATGCCTGGGTCGTCGTCGCACACCAGGATCAGCCCTTCGCCGCGCTCCGCCTCCAGCGCCAGCGCCGACGAAGCCCCGGCATCGGACGCACGCGCGGACCGGGATAGCTGCACCCACAGCGTGGTGCCCGACCCGGTTTGGTTGGGCTGCGCCCAGATCGCCCCGCCGTGCTGCTGAATAATGCTGCGGCAAATCGCCAGGCCAAGTCCCGTGCCGCCCTTCTTGCTGGCGTCCGCCGACTCGACCTGCTGGAACCGGTCGAACACCGACTCCAGCTTGTCCGCCGGAATCCCACGCCCCTGGTCAACCACCTTAAGCAACAACGAATTCGCGTCCGAGTCGATCTGCACCGCGACTGTCGATGCGGCGGGCGAGAACTTGACCGCATTGGACAGCAGGTTCGTCATCACCTGCAGAATGCGGTCGGAATCGGCATCAAAGTAAATCGAGTCCCGCGGCGCATTGCAGGTCAGTTCCAGGTAGACACCGGCCCCATCGGCCATTGGGGTCATGGTGTCGATCGCTTCGCGCGCCAGATCGTACATGGAGCAGCGGCGCAGCTTCAGCGGCGCCCGCCCGGACTCCATACGCTCCAGGTCCAGAATGTCGTTGATCAGGCGGATCAGCCGTTCGGTATTGGTGGACGCGATCCGCAGCAGGTTCTGCGCCTTGGCATCCACATTGCCCAGCAGCCCCGCCGAAAGCAGCCCCAGCGCCCCGCGGATGCTGGTCAGCGGCGTGCGCAGTTCGTGGGAGACGGTGGAGATGAACTCGTCCTTTACGCTGTCCAGATCGGAACGCTGCGCCAGCTTGGCCCGCTGCTGCTCGGCATACTCCCGGCTGCGCCGCAGTGCTTCCTTCAACTGCTCGAGTTCACGCTGCAGCTCGCGCGTCCGCGAGCTCTGCCGGAGCGTGTGAAAGCCCAGCAGAAAGACGCTCAGCAGCAACAGGATAAGGAATATCGATGGAAGCGCTGTCATCGCCGATGCCTCATAGTACCGCGGGATTCCAGGCTGAGAGAGAAAAGTGAACCAGTTAGGGCACCGTCAACTATATAGGAAGACCCCCTCAGGCGGACACCGGTTCCGCAATATGGCTGAGTACCTCGGTCCAGTTCTTCCCCTTTCGGGCCTCGCCGGCGCACTTGTGCAGGGCATATCCCGCGATCAGCGGCAGCGCCAGCGTTGCCTCGGCATACACCATCTGCTCGTAGGTGGTATCGACCTTGCCCCACGAACTGGCTTCCTTCAGTGTGGAGCCCGACAAAGCGCCGTCGCGGGAGTCGGCCACCGTAACCTGGATCGCATACTTGTGCATGGGCGCATCCACGCCGAGGACCTCCGCCGCCACTACGATGTCCTGGGCAAAGTTCTTGGGCACGCCACCGCCGATCATCAGCAATCCGGTGGTCGGGTTGGCGATCTTCAACTGGGTCAACTCATAGAAATCCTTGGCCGAATCGATCGACACCACCGCCTGTCCCCGCCGCGCATGCTGGTGCGCCACAAACCCGAACCCCGCCGAACAGTCCGAAAACGCCGGGCAAAAGATGGGGACGCCCTTCTGATACGCCGCAAAGATAATCGAGTCCGGCTGCCCATTCGCCGGCGTCCGCCCCGCGCGCTCCAGATACACGCCAAACTCGCGGATAATCTCCCGCGAGCTGTACGCCCTGGGCGCCATCCCGTTGATGATCTTCTCCGTCGTGTCATCGCAGATGCGCAGCTCTTCCTCGTCGATAAAGGTGTCGTAGATGCGATCGATCATCAGCTCGCGCAGCTGGCCGTCGCCGTGCCCGTACTTGTACTCGTCGCCCGCGATGTAGTGGCGGAAGCCCAGCGCCTCAAAGAAGTCCTGGTCCACAATGTTCGCGCCGGTCGACACAATCGCGTCCACCATGTTGTTGCGGATCATGTCCACAAACACCTTCTGCAGCCCGGCCGAGATCAGCGACCCGGCCAGGCACAGGATCACGCCGCACTCCTGGTCCCGCAGCATCAACTCGTAGATCGACGCAGCTCGTGCCGTATCGCGCGAGGTGTAGGCCATGGACGCCATCGCGTCGACCAGCGGAACAACGTTGTGGGCAGTGATATCAATGTGTTGAATCGGCGTTTTGAGCAGCTCTTTTTTGGTAGGCATAGTCACCTCCTAGTTTATCGCGGACTGCGCCCATCCGAGTATCAGGCGCGATTGTGAATTTGCCGTTAGGGCCATCCCAGGTCAAAACCGATGTATGCTTCTACCGGCCCTTGAAAGGGGTGATCCATGCAACTGAGGGGCATCCTCGCGCTGATAATCTGTTCGCTGCCTATAACGCCTTTGCAGGCTCAGTCCTGCCAGGTAATCCACGGAAGAGCACGCTTCTATTCCGCTGACGGCCAAATGCGCATCTGGCATATCGGCACTCACCATGAGTTTGCAATCTCTGACGGGCCCTCGTCCGACATGCTCTTAAAGTACCTCTGCCCCTCGAAAGGTCCCTGCCCAACTCAGAGCCCATCGCTGTTCGCCGACTTCACCATCTGCCCAACCGAAGAACTCAAGCTAGGCGCGACTCAGCCAGCTATAGTGAAGTCGATCCGGCACCCGGTGGTTGTCCCACAGAAGTAGGGCACTGCTCCTGGTCAAGCCCCCCGGCACAGCAGCAGAAGCACTGTGCATTCTAAGCCGCCCGTAGCCTCTTCAATTTCATGCGGCTGACGGGAATCTGGGCTAAGTCGTACTGCGCCTGCTGCAGTATCCAGCTTTGGGCACTGCCGCCGAAGACCATCGACAACCTCACCGCCATCTCGGGCGAGATGCCTCGCTTTCCGTTCACCAACTCCGACAACGTCGTACGTGTCACTCCGAGCGCCGCAGCGGCATCTGTAATCGTCAGCCCCAAGGGTTCAATGCACTCATCGAAAACGAAGCTCCCAGGATGCGGAGGGTTCTTCATCGGCATGGCTAATCTCCTCTCAGTGGTAGTCCACATAATCGATCTCAAATGCGTCAGATTCGTCGAAACGGAAGATGACCCGCCAATTCGCGCGGACAGTCACAGCCCAAAAGCCCGCCCGTTCGCCCTTGAGCGCATGCAACCGAAACCCGGGAATATCCATGTCCGTTACTGTGCGGGCTGCCTCCAGCCTCGTGAGAATGTTACGCAACTTCTTAGCGTGCTCGGCCATAACGCCACGCGGGTCATCTTCCTCGTAGAGGCGTCTGAGCCCCTTGTGGCGAATCGAGCGAATCATCCCTGGCCGTAATGCGTTACGTAACGCATGTCAGGCAATTCTATCCTGACTCACGCCCCGTGGCAATGCTTCACCTTGCGCCCGCTGCCGCAGGGGCACGGCTCATTCCGTCCCAGCTTCCGCGCCTCCGCCCGCCACTTATCATCCTCCATCGCATACCAGTGCATGATCTCCGCCGGCGGCCGTTCCGCCTTCAGCAGCTTCGCCATCATCCGCATCGGCTTATCCACATGCTCGAAGAACATCTTCAGCCCGGTGCACAGGTAGTTCAGCCCCGGCTCACCATCCGGAGTCGCAATGAACCGGTCCTTCGGACAGCCCCCGTTGCAGGCAAAGCGCACGCTGCACTCGCGGCAGTACCTCGGCAGCGTGTCCCGCTTGTCCGTCCCAAACTTCCGCTGCCGCGCCGAGACCACCAGGTCCGTCATGTGCGTCTCGCGGATATTCCCCAGCTTGAAATCCGGCTCCACAAAGTGGTCGCACGAGTACAAATCCCCCGTATGCTCCAGCGCCAGCGCATCCCCGCAGGTCGGCGAAAACACGCACAGCGAGTACTGCCCCACATGCGCGCCCAGGGTCACATCGAAGAGCTGCACGTACACGCGCCCCACATCGCGCCGCACCCACTCCTCAAAAATCTCCACATAGAACCGCCCCAACTGCTCTGCCCGCACCGACCGGTCCGTCACGCAGTCGCCCGCCTGCACATACAGAGGCCGCGCTTCTGAAGATCCGGCGCAGCCCGCCCGGGTTCCCCAACCCAGGTTCGCCAGCGGAACCATGTCCGCGTTCACCCGCTCCACAATCGGGATGAACTGTATGAACTGCGTCCCCAGCCCGTCGCGAAAGAACCGGTACACCTCCACCGCATGTTCCGCGTTGCCTTGGTGCACCGTGCACAAAATGTTCGTTTCCACCCCATGCTTTTTCAGCAGCTCCCACCCGCGCATCACCTGGTCGAACGTCCCTCGCCCGCCTTTATCCACCCGGAAAGTATCGTGCAGCTCGCGTGGCCCATCCACGCTCAGCCCCACCAGAAACTTGTGCTGCTTGAAGTACGCGCACCACGCATCATCCAGCCGCGTCCCATTGGTCTGGATGGTGTGTTCCACGCGCTGCCCCGGCACGCGGTGCTTCTCCACCAGTTCCATCACGCGCTCGAAGAACTGCAACCCCATCAGCGTCGGCTCGCCGCCCTGCCACGCCAGCGTCACCTGCGCCGGCTGCGACTCCAGCAGTTGGCGAACATAGATCTCCAGCAGATCGTCCGCCATCCGGAAATCACTCCCCGGATACAGCGCCTCCTTCGACAGGAAGAAGCAGTACTTGCAGTCCAGATTGCACACCGCTCCGGTCGGCTTCGCCAGCACATGGAAGTAGCCGGCTGCCTGCGTCATCGCCGGGGAAGAGGTCGACGGCTCCATTGCATACGATTCTATTCGCCGCCGCCACTACCGAACTCCAGGCCTGCACGTCCGCGCTCTCCCGGAGTACACTCCCTCCATGCACCTGCCGCCGCAACGCCCGCGCAGCGCCCACGTCGAGGATCCCGTCCCCGATCCCGAGCCGCCCAGCCCTTCGCTGCCCGAACCCGACCCCGGCGTCTTTCATCATGACCCCCATCATGACCCCGGAACGCCAGCGCAATGTCAGCCGCAGTACCGCGACTTGTCGGCTAAGTGACACGATGCATTGACCCTAAGCCCAGCCCCGGGCTTTGTAACATTGCTGGCTTACAATGTGAATGGCCTATGAATCTCTTTGTCCTTCGCCATGCCAGCGCCGGCCTGCGGCGCACCAACCCGGTTCTCGACCGCAAACGACCGCTTGACAAGGACGGCAAGCGCCACTGCCTTCAACTGGCCCACGTGCTCAACGCCCTGAATCTCCAGTTCGACCTGATCCTCTCCAGCCCGCTGAAACGTTGTATGCAAACCGCATCGCTGGTGGGCACTGAGATCGGCTACGAAGCGAAGATAGTACCCTCGGCCGCGCTGGCGCCGGACGCCACCTTCGCCCAGTTCCAGAAGCTGCTGCAGGAATCCGCGGAGTTTGAAAACGTGCTGGTAGTAGGGCATAACCCCAATCTGACCGGCTTCCTTGGTTCGCTTCTGGTTCCCGTCGCCAACTGCCCAGCAATCAGCCTCGACGGCCGCAACGGAATCGCTCCCGTGCGTCTGCGCAAGGGCTCGCTGGCCCGGTTGAACTTCACCCGCGGCCCCGCCACCCTGCAGTGGTTGCTGGAGCCCCGCACCATCCGTGCGCTCTACGCCACCTCGACCGCCAAGTCGCGCAGAAAGACCTCGCGAAAGTAAGCGGCTTCCTTCTTCAGCGACCACGCCTCCAACTCCGCTCCGCCGCGCCCTGGAATCAACTCCAGCACCACCCGCTTGGGGTAGACGTGGGTGCGCAGGCGCACCGCCGCGCTGGCACGGTCCTGGTTCAGCGCCACCGCCAGTCGCAGCAGCGTAACCGCCCGCAACACGCTGATGTGCTCCTCCACCGGAACCGCGCGCATCACGCGGTCCATGGCGTCCGGCCAGCTCTTGCCCAGGTAGCGCGCAATCGCGCTGACAATCGCACGCAGCTCCGGCGAGAAGCCGAAGATTTCGGAGTTGGCCACGATGTACTGGGTGTGCCGGTGGTGACCCTGGTGGTTCATATACTTGCCCACGTCCATCATCATGGCCGCCGACTCCAGCCACAGCCTGTACTCCGCCGGCAGCTCATGCACGTGCAACAGTTCGTCATAGAGTTGCACCACGTGCTGGCGCATCGGCTCCGCCTTTTTCTGATCCACGCCGTAGCGCCGGCACACCTCCAGCACGCCCGCCCAGCGCTCGGTCTCCATTTTGCGGTGCACGGAGGCGCGCAGATCCACCTCGGCCAGCATCTGCTCCAGAATGCCGTTGCTCAATCCCAGCGGCGAGTAGCGGAATCCCTTCAGCCCCAGCCGCTCCAGCAGGTGGGTGTACACCGTCGCGCCACTAACAATGATCTCCGACCGCTTCGGCCCAATGCCCGGAATCGACGCCCGCTGCACGTTGCTCATCTTGGCCAGCCGTTCCGTCAGCCGCCGCACCTCGTCAGTCGTCGTTACGCGGAACTTGGCGCCGCCCCTGCGCTTTTCAGCCGCACCACGCCCCGCACGCTTGCTCGCCAGGGCCGCGCTCGCCTCCGACAGCGCCGCCGCCGTACCCGATGTCGCAATCACCAGCCCTACCCGCGCAACTCCCAGCTTCCGCTCGGCGCGCTTCAGTTCGCGGTCGATGAACTGCCGCAGCCGCGCCACATCCTGCTTCCCCGGAGGATCGGTGCGCAGAAACTCCTGCTGCAGCCGCACCGCGCCCAGCGGCATGCTCACAATGTCGCGGATGCGTCCCTGCTCGCTGAGCATCACCTCGCAGCTTCCGCCGCCCAGGTCGATCAGCACGCATCGCCCTTTGGCGCCCGGCTCCAGCGTCACCACTCCCAGGTGGATCAGCCGGCCCTCCTCCAGTCCCGAGATCACCTCCACCTGCCAGCCCGTCGCCGACTTCACCCACGCCGTAAACGCGGCTGCGTTGCGCGCGTCGCGCATGGCGCTGGTCGCCACCACGCGAACCTTGTCTACCACCTGCAGTTGCACCGCCTTCTGGAACCGTTTCAGCGCGCGGATGGTGTTCGCCATCGCGTCCGGCGAGATCACTCCCGTCTGGAACACGCTCTCGCCCAGCCGCACCACCTCGCGGTCCTCGTGCACCATCTTCAAGTGGTGCTGCTGCACGGTGGCGATCTTCAGCCGAACGGAGTTCGACCCAATATCGATAGCCGCAAACGTAGGCATGTTTTCAGCAATCTCCTGTGACTATTGTCGTCCGGATCACACATCCGCGCGCCCATCTCCGGCCTGATGCCACGATACAACGCCCGCAAGCCTTCCGCGTGCATCCAATTTTGTGAACCGGGAACCAGCTTCGAGAGCTGCAGAAAGCCGACCCATTACCGGCTCTCTGTCCGCTTACCGCGCGACCGCAACACTCCCACAACGTATGCTGTTAGAGCAAGTAAGTTCCATGACCCTCATCGCCTCCGCCGAACCCGCCACGGTCTCCCGTGCCTCCGAGCAGTCCCGGCGCGCAGGCGTTCTCTCCCTTCTTGCCGCACTGTGGCTCGTCCTCTTCTTCGTCTCGCTCTTCTCCCCGCCCGTGCTGGACGACGCCGACGGCACCCACGCCAACGCCGCCCGCCAGATGGCCCTCTCCGGCGATTGGGTCACCCTCCGCGTCAACAACGTCCGCTATCTTGAAAAAGCTCCGCTGCCGTACTGGATCGCCGCGGCCAGCTTCCGCATCTTCGGCTGCAACACCTTCGCAACCCACCTCCCGCAGGCGCTCGCCGTCCTGCTGCTGATGCTGCTGGGCTACCGCTGGGCGCGCGAGTCATTCGGCGAGCGCGCCGCACTCTACACCGGCCTGGGCGTGCTCACCTCCGCCGGAGTCTTCCTCTTCACCCGCGTCCTCATCCCCGACGTATTGCTTTCGCTGCTGCTCGCCACCGCCCTTTACTGTTTCCTAAAGTCCCTAAGCTCCGAGCGGCTTGCAACCGTCTACGCCTACGCCTTTTGGATCGCGCTCGCCTTCGCCGTCCTCACCAAGGGCCTGGTCGCCATCGTTTTCCTCGCCGGCACAGCCATCGTCTACCTCGGGCTCACCGGTGAATCCCGCAACTGGCGCCGCCTTAAGCCCTTCACAGGCGCGCTTCTGTTTCTCGCCATCGCCGCGCCCTGGCACATCCTCGCCGGCCTGCGCAACACCGGCGGCATGGGCGGCCACGGCTTCTTCTGGTTCTACTTCATCAACGAGCACGTCCTCCGCTTCCTCGGCCGCCGCATCCCGCGCGACTACAACAAGCTCCCCGGCTATCTCTACTGGAGCCTGCATCTGGTCTGGCTCTTCCCCTGGAGCCTGTTCGTGCCCATCGTCCTGGCCGACGCCGTACGCCGCTGGCGTCGCTACGGCCTGATCCACCCCGAGCGCCTCTACTTTGCGACTCCCTGGATCCTCGGCGCGTTTTTCTTCCTTACCATCGCCGTAACCGGCCCGCTCAAAGGCTCCCTGGTCGCGTTTCCGCTGGCCTGCCTCGCCGCCTGGGGCGCATACCGCAATCGCCGGACCGGCCCCTGGTACGCGCGCCATCCCGAACCCCTCGCCGACCTCACCCAGACCCAGCGCACCTCCCTGCTGCTCAGCATCTTCTCCTTCCTGGTGCTTGCCTTCTTCTCGCTCTCCACCAACCAGGAGTACTACACCTTCCCCGCGTACCTTCCGTTGCTGATGCTGATCGCCGCGGCCCTGGCGCGTGCCGAGACCACCTGCTCCGGCTCCGATGCCGAAGCCAAATCCTCCCACCGCTGGATCACCTTCGCCCACGCCGCGTTCACGGTGCTCGGCGTCGCCGTCGCCGCCGCCCTGGCCTTCGGTCTGTGGACCTCGCGCCATCTCGCCGCTCTCCCCAACGTGGACAATCTGCTCGCCCATCGCGGCGTCGGCGACTACACCCTCTCCATGTCCTCGCTCTTCGACCTCACCGGCCCCAGCTTCGCAGCGCTGCGTCTGCCTGCGCTGCTTGCCCTGGCAGCCTTCGCCGCCGGTCCCGCTATCGCATGGACACTGCGCGCGCAGCGCCGCCATCTCGCCGCCACCACCGCCATCGCCCTCACCGCGGCCGTCTTTCTGATCGCCGCGCACATTGCGCTGGTTCGCTTCGCGCCGATGCTCTCCTCGCAGAACTTCGCCGGGCGCATCCAGCAACTTGAAACCACCGGCCAAATCTCGCGCGACAACACTCTGCTGCTCTACGGCGACCAAGCCTACGGCTCGTCGATCCCGTTCTACCTCAACCGCCCGCTCTCGCGCCCCGCGCTGCTGGTCGATGGCCGCTCGTCCTCCATGCTCTTCGGCTCGACCTTCCCCGATGCGCAATCCCTCTTCCTCACGCCCGCCGATCTGCTCGCCCAATGGGGAACCGGCCCGCGCAAGCTCCTCTTCGTTCCGCTCGAACGCCGCGACGATGTCGATCGCCTGCTCGGCTCCCGCCAGGTCCTGCTCGAAGAGACCTCCGGCAAAGCCCTGATCACCGACCGCCCGCTGGACCCTGTTCCAACTCTGCCCCTGGATTCCGCCTCGAAAGGAAGGTGAGACGCGCACACCTTGACCCAACTCCAGGACCAATCGCCGATGCAGCCAGCAGAGCAACTCGCCCCGCGTCCACGCCGCGGCTGGAACCCGCGCTCGGTCTCGCTCATCGTCCTGGCCTGGCTCATCCTCCACATCGGCGGCCTATTCACTCCCGGCCTGCTCGACGACGTCGACTCCGTCTACCTTCAGATCGCGCGCGAGATGCTCCAGCGCCACGACTACGTCACCCCCACCATCGACGGTATCCGCTTCTTCGACAAGCCGCCCCTGATGTACTGGCTCGCCGCCGGGTCATTCCATGTCTTCGGAGTTCACGACTGGGCCGGCCGCCTGCCGCTCGCCCTGCTCACCCTGGTCCTGCTGCTGGCGACTTACGCCCTCGGCCTGCGCCTGTTCGCCGGCATCTCACCCGCCGCCCACCCCGACCGCGCCGCACTCTACTCCGCGCTCGCGCTGGCCACCTGCATCGGCCCGTATCTCTACACCCGCTTCTACATCCCCGACATCGTCGTCGCCCTGTGGATGACCCTCGCCGTCCACGCCTTCCTGGTAGCCCTCGAACGCATCGCGCAACAAAATCGGGTGCCCCATGATCACCCCGAGCGAAGCGACGGGGTTATCGTGGGGTCAGTCTCCACCCCTGCTCGAAAGCCGGGTGCCCCATTCATGGCGCAGTCTCATCGCGACATGAGTGGGGTTGAACAACTCCACCGCTCCGCCCTCGTTCCATGCTTGATCTTCGCCGCCGTCACCGCCCTCAATCTCCTCACCAAGGGCTTCATCGGCCTGGTCTTCCCACTCGCCTTCGTCTTCTTCTATCTCGCCTTCGCCCGCCAACTCAGGCTGCTCCCGAAATTCCACGTGATCCCGTCCACGCTGGTCTTCCTCGCCATCGCCGCTCCCTGGCACATCCTGGCCGCGCTGCGTAATCCGCCCATCGCGATGCCTGCCGGCCTCGGCCTGCCCGCGCACGCCGGTTGGGCCTGGTTCTATCTCTACAACGAGCACATCGCCCGCTTCCTCTCCCGCCGCATCCCGCACGACTACGGCCAGGTCCCCATCCCGCTCTTCTGGCTGCTCGCCGCCATCTGGATCTTTCCCTGGACCGCCTTTCTTCCCGGCGCCATCCGCACGCATATCGGAGCTCTGCGCCAAAGACAGTGCTTCCTGCTCTTCCGCAATTCCACGACATCGCCGCAAGAGTTTGCGGATCAGGAACAAGCGAAGATCGCCCAGTTCCGTCGCAACCGCAAGGCCGCTCTGACGCTCCTGGTCTGGACCGGCCTTATCCTCGGCTTTTTCACCCTCTCCGCGCGCCAGGAGTACTACTCGCTACCCGCATTGCCCGCGCTTGCGCTGATGGCGGGATGCTTCCTCGCCCGCGCCGACAACTACCCGACCGGCAGGTCGCTCAAAACTGTTCCTGCCGGAATGCCATTCTCCACGCCCGACCCTCAAGCCAACCGCAGCGCCCTGCGCTGGCACCTCTGGCTGCTGGTCCCGATCTGCACCCTCTGCGCCGCCATCGCCTTCTTCTTCTTCATCACCGCTCCCCACGTCGACCCCCACACCGACATCGCCACGCTGCTGTCGCAAGGCGGCGAATACGATCTCTCCCTCGGCCACCTCTTCGACCTCACCGGCCGCGCCATGGGACTCTTTCGCGGTCCACTGCTCTGCTTCGGCCTCAGCATGATCACCATCGGCCCAATCGCGTGGTTGCTCCGTCGAAGTGGACGAACCCACGCCGCCAACCTCACCCTCGCCGCTGCCGCCGCCGGTCTTCTGCTCTGCATGCACGCAGGCCTGGTCCGCTTCTACCCCACACTCGGCTCCAAAGGCCTCGCCGACGCCATCCTTCAGGCCCAGCGGTCAACCTGTAGCCTGCAACCTGCAACCTGCAACTCCCCCGGCCTGATCGTCATCGACGGCGAGCTTACCTCCGGCTCAACTCTGCTCTTCTACACCGGGCAGCCCGTACATCTCGTCGACGGCCGCATCAATGGCCCGTGGTTCGGCAGCTTCTGGCCCGACGCGCCCGCTGTCTTCGAAACCAACGCCTCCCTGCGCAGCCTGTGGGCCGGCCCCGGCCGCGTCTTCCTGCTCACCTATCACCCCGACCAGCGCATCCCCGACTTCAGCCGCTTCGCCCCCGTCCACACCCTGGCTACCGCCGGCGGGAAATCCATTCTGGTCAATCGCTAAGCCTTAGGACCGGGAAGCGCACCGTCCGGATGATCGCGGACAGATGCCGATCAAACTGCTTCCACTGCGCCTCTTTCACATCGCCCGCGTATCCGTCCAGCCCAATTGTGTCTTCTTCAAACAGGTAGCATGTCCTACCGCGGAACGCCGCATATATCTCTCCGCGGACAAAGTGTGACAGGCCCGCATCGGACACCTGACCTACAGCAAACTCCACGCCGTCGACGTTCAGCGTCTCAACCTTGTCCGAATCTTCACCCCAGCCTTCCACCTGCTTGCGGCACGCAGTCTCCGACGATACCGGCAGCGTCGCATAAACGAACGAGAGCTGCCCAAGGTCGGTTGTCGCCTCGTCTGTGCCAGGGGTGGGCGGGGGTCTGAAGGCGAGTTTGACCCGAAAAGCTATAGGCCCCTTGATCTGCGTAAGCGCAGGCGAGAAATAGCCCTTGACATCTTCTACCGGCTGGAACGCAGCCGGATAGCGGAACGAGATCCCCGTGGAAGAGTCACGGAACGTTGCGAGCGCCCAGGAGCGAGGCCCCGGAGCCTGCGCGATCGCGGAAGCAACCCAAATTACTGAGACCCAGGCGGTGCATCCACCAATTCGCCACCCCCGCTGCTGTCCCATGCCCGGCCTCCTGCTCTACTTCCCTCGCGCCGGCGCATCCGGCAGCTTCCCGCTGGGCAGGTTCGCGCCACCACCCTTCGGCGGCACCGGCTCAAACCGCCCGCCCGCGCCCAGCGAGTACCTCCCGCCGTGGTACTCCATCCGGCTGCCCATGTAGCTTGCCACCCACACCACAAACCCCAGCAGGTCGCGCAGCGGATAGATCAGCGTCGGCTTGCCCGCCTGCTCGTCCTCGAGCGCCCACAGCACCACCGCGGCCATCACCCAGCGGTTGACGCAGGTTGCCAGCAGCCACAGCAGTCCCACCAGCGGATGCCCCGCCAGCAGGCCCCACACCAGCCCCAGCACCCCGAACGGCACCGCATACGTCAGCCCGGTGCCCAGATGCCCTGCCGGCCGCGACCGCCGCGTGCTCTTCATCCAGCGCAACTGGTCGCGGAACGAGCCTCGAAAACCCTGCGGCAGCACCATCAGCCGCACCACGTAGTTCGCCATGCGCACGCCGTACCCCTGCTCCGCCAGCCGGTGTCCCAGCACAAAGTCCTCGGCGTAGTACTGTCCCAGGTCTTCGTAGCCTCCAGCCTTCCGGAACGCGCCGCGCCGCAGCACCATGCTCACTCCCAGCGCGAACCGGGTCGCGCCCTCCAGCATGACGGCCACCAGGATGCCACCCGACATCTCCACGCTCTTGCCCACCGCGTCGAGCTGCGCCGCCAGCCCTCCCGTGGTCCGGCCGACGTACAGGCACGACGCCAGCTCCCGCCGCGGATCGGCAAGTTCCCGCACACACCGCCGCAGATAGTCCCGCGACACCCGCGCATCCGCGTCGCTGGTCACCAGCGTCTCGTAGGCCGCAGCTTCACTTAGCGCCGTCAGCGACCACATCTTCGCATTAGGGAAGCGCGGCTCGCCGCAGGTGAGGAAGCGCGCCCGCACCTCCGGGTGCCCGGCGGCAATCCGCTTCGCCAGTTGCAACCCGGTATCCGTCTCATGCCGCGCGCAGAACAGCAGCTCGTACTCCGGATAGTCCAGGTCGAAGAAGCGCTTCAGATTCTCTTCAAGGTCCGGCTCCATCCCATGCAGCGGCTTCAGCACGCTGACCGGGGGCAGGAAGTCCACGGGCGCCGCTTCCTCGCGCCGCTTGCGGCGGGCAAACCGCACCACGCCCACCAGCACCATCCCGCAATAGACCGTCGACGTCACCGTGCCGGCGAGTGCGCCGTAGAACAAAATCCGCAGCAACAAACTCATCTCACCTTTTCAGCCAAACGTTCTCTCGGCCCGAGCGCCCGAGCGCCCGGCGCCTATACCGCCGCTATCCAGTTTAGAGCATTCCGCCCGCGGCTACCGCGCCAACCACCTACCTGGCCTTGGCCGCCTTCGCCGCGCTCCTGCCCGCCGCAACCGAGCCTTTCAACGGCAGCGCCTTGCCCGCCACCGGAGCCCGCTGCGGAACCATCACCGGACGCCGCACCGGCACCAGCCCGGCACCCGGCTGCTGCTGTTGCATCCGCGCCAGCATCTCCGTGCGCACGTAGTCGACGAACCCCTGCATCTGCCGGTTCATCTCCTCCATCCGCTCGCGCATCTGCAGCACAATCGCAATGCCCGCAATGTTCACACCCAGGTCGCGGGCCAGGTTCAGGATGAACTCCAGCCGCTCCAGGTCCTCGTCCGTGTACAGCCGCGTGTTGCCTTCGCTGCGGCTGGGCAGCAACAACCCCTCGCGCTCATACAGCCGCAGCGTCTGCGGATGGATGTCATACATCTCCGCTACCGCCGAGATCATGTACGCGCCCTTGCTCTTACGCTTCGTCGCCATCGCCGTTCACCTGCAAAATTCCGCATCCGGGTTTATCGGTTCAATCGGTGTCATCGGTGTTAAGTCTCTGCTCTATACCTCAGCCAGCAACCCCGCCCGCGGGTCCTCCGGGTTCAGCTTCGCCAGTTCGCGCAGGATCTCCTTCGAGCGCTCGTCCTGCACCTTCGGCACCACGATCTTCACCTCGACAATCTCGTCGCCGCGCTTGCCTTCATGCGCTGCACTGGGCACGCCCTTCTCGCGCAGCCGCAGCTTCTGCCCGGTCTGCGTCCCCGGCGGAATCTTCAACTGCGTCCGTCCGCCGCCCTGGTGGGTCGCGTCGATGTGCGTGTCGATGGTCGGCACCTCGATCTTCGCGCCCAGCGCCGCCTCCGCAACTGTAACCGGAACGGTTACATGAATATCGTCGCCCACGCGCGTGAATACCGGGTGCGTTCCCACCTTGATGATCAGGTACAGGTCGCCGGCCGCGCCGCCGTCGGTGCCGGCGTTGCCCTTGCCCGCCAGCCGAATTCTCTGGCCGTCGCGCGTGCCCGGCTTGATGCGGAACTCCAGCGGCTCCCTGCGCGTCACCACGCCTTCGCCGCCGCAGGTCGGGCAGCCGTTCTGCACCTTGCCCGTACCGCTGCAACGCGGACACTGGATGTTGAACTTCATCCGTCCGCCCATCTGCGTCACCTGGCCGGTGCCGCTGCACTCCGGGCACTCGATGCTGCCGCCGGTGGTCGACTTGCCCTTGCACGCCGGACACGCCTCCTGCCGCTCGATCTCCAGCCGGGCCACGCCGCCGCGCACCGCCGACCAGAAGTCCACGCTCACCTGATACTCCAGGTCGGTGCCCGGCCTCGGGCCCCGCGCTGCCTTGCGCCCGCCGGAAAAGATGCCGCCAAAGATGTCCTTGAAGCTGCCGCCAAACCCGCCGCCCTCCGGCTGCTGCGCGCCGCCGCGTCCGGATCCGCCGCTCTGGAAGTCGGAGAAATCGAAGCCGCCAAAGTCGAACGGGACCTCTTGCGCCCCGCGCCCCGCGCGCCCTGCACCACCGCCGGGGAAGCCGCCGGAGAACCCTCCGCCGTACCCTCCGCGCGCCGCCGCCTCTGCCGCCGCCGGATCGATGTTGTCCGAATAGAATCCGAGCTGGTCGTAGATCTTCCGCTTCTTCTCGTCGCTCAGGACGTCGTTCGCCTCCGAGATCTCTTTGAACTTCTCTTCGGCCTTCTTGTCGCCCGGATTCACATCCGGGTGGTACTTGCGCGCAAGTTTGCGGAACGCCTTGCGGATGTCGTCCGCGTTCGCCGTCTTCTTCACACCCAGCGTGCTGTAGTAGTCCTTCGTTTGTGTCGCCATCAAACCGTTCTCATACTTCTAAACGTCGTCAGCCTTCAATTCTAGAAAAAGGCACGGCCGAAGCCGCGCCTTTTTCGTCGAACGGTGATTTCAGCCTGCTCGCTGCGGTCGAACGTCTTAGTTCCATACCTGCCGCGCATCGATCGCTTCGATGGAGATGGTTTGGTCCGGTTCCATTTGCCGCATCCGGTTCATAAACTGCTCGGCCTCTTCGCGGGTGTCGAACATCATCCGGTTATACAGTCGTCCAGCGCGAACCTGGTCGCACCTCCACATGGTCTCCGTCATCATCGTCGTGTGCCCTCCGGGAATCCGATTGAGTTCCAAGTCTTTGGATACAGCCTTCTGAATCGCTCTTCCGATTCAGTTCCGTCGTCCAACTCGTCCGTCCGCATCTCGGCTTCAGACCGCGTCATGGCTTCTCAATTAGCGTTCAACTCAGCAGGTACGGCAAATGCGCAAACCAAAGGGTCATTTTTGTCTGATCCAATGTCTCACGTCCCGATCCAACTGCACAGCCTGAATCTTCGAATCCCTGTGGGGAACCAGCCCGAATTCCCCCCACTCGATTCCAATTGCCCTCAGTTCCATACATGCTGTATCGGCATCGGTTCAATCTTGAACACCATGTCCGGAGACGCTCCCGCGAGCTTGCGCGCAAACTCCCGCGCCTTCGCCTCGCTGAGGAACATGTTCTGCTCCTTCACCTGGCCGCCCAGCCATTGCTCACACTTCCAAATCATTTGCTCCGTCATGTCCCACCTCCTGCAAAGCCCTTGAGCTTCAGGTCCTTGCACCTGATGCAAGAAAGAGCGCCCCAACCACCGCGAGCGCCCTTCCCTTTGCCTCTCTACCATTGGATGCCGGATCGACTCGCTGCGATCTGATCCGATCCGGTCATCCCTTACTTTGCTATCCCTTACTTATCGACGTCGACATACTCCGCGTCAATCACACCTTCGTCCTTCTTTGCTTCTTCCGGCGTACCCGGCTGCGTACCCGGCGTGGCACCCGCACCTGCTGCGCCCGCCGCAGCTTCCGCCGGAGGAGCTGCCGCGGCTGCCTTGTACATCGCCTCGGCCAGCTTGTGGCTCGCTCCGGTTAGACGCTCCTTCGACGCATTCAGCTCAGTCGCGCTCGGGTCGCCTTCCAGCGTCTTCTTGGCTTCGGCCAGCGCGCTCTCCACGTCGGTCTTCTCCCCGGCGGGGACCTTGTCGGCGGAGTCCTTCATCATCTTCTCGACGTTGTAGACCATCGAGTCGAGTCCGTTGCGGGCCTCCACCTTGTCGCGCTGCTCCTTGTCCTCGGCCGCGTGCGCCTCGGCGTCCTTCGCCATGCGCTCGACCTCTTCCTTGCTCAGACCCGAAGAACTGGTAATGGTGATCTTCGCGTCCTTGTGCGTGGCCTTGTCCTGCGCAGTCACGTTCAGAATGCCGTTGGCGTCGATGTCGAACGTCACCTCGATCTGCGGCATCCCGCGCGGGGCCGGCGGAATTCCGCCCAGCTTGAACTTGCCCAGCGTGCGGTTCTGCGCCGCCATCGGACGCTCACCCTGCATCACGTGCACCTCCACCTCGGTCTGGTTGTCCGCCGCCGTCGAAAACGTCTCCGTCTTCTTGGTCGGGATGGTGGTGTTGCGCGCGATCATGCTGGTGGCCACGCCGCCCATCGTTTCGATGGAGAGCGTCAGCGGAGTCACGTCCAGCAGCAGCAGGTCCTTCACATCGCCTGCCAGCACGCCCGCCTGCACCGCCGCGCCAATGGCAACGACTTCGTCAGGATTGACGCCCTTGTGCGGCTCCTTGCCGAACAGCTTCTTCACCAACTCCTGGATCGCCGGCATTCTTGTCTGTCCGCCGACCAGCACCACTTCGTCGATCTTGCTGGCGTCGATGCCCGCATCCTTCAGCGCCTGCTTCGACGGCCCAACCGACTTCTGCAGCAGATCGTCCACCAGCGACTCGAGCTTCGCCCGGGTCAGGTTGCGAACAAGGTGCTTCGGCCCGCTCGCGTCGGCAGTAATGAAGGGGAGGTTGATCTCCGATTCCTGCGCCGTCGACAACTCGATCTTCGCCTTCTCGGCCGCGTCCTTCAGCCGTTGCAGCGCCATCTCGTTGCCCTTGGCGCGCAGGTCCAGCCCGGTGTCGGCCTTGAACTCCGAGATCAGCCAGTCCACAATCCGCTGGTCGAGATTGTCGCCGCCCAGGTGCGTGTCGCCGTTGGTCGACTTCACCTCGATGACGCCTTCGCCAACTTCGAGGATGGAAATATCGAACGTTCCGCCGCCAAAGTCGTACACGGCGATGGTCTCGTCCTTCTTCTTGTCCAGCCCGTAGGCCAGCGCCGCCGCGGTCGGCTCATTCACAATGCGCTTGACGTCGAGGCCGGCAATTTTTCCGGCGTCTTTGGTCGCCTGCCGCTGCGCGTCGTTGAAGTACGCGGGCACGGTGATGACCGCGTCGGTCACACTCTGGCCCAGGTAGTCTTCCGCCGCCTTCTTCAGCTTCTGCAGGATCATCGCCGAGATCTCCGGCGGCGAATACTCCTTGCCCTGCGCAATCACCGCAATGTTGTCGCCCTTGGCCACAACCTTGTACGGCACCATCTTCATCTCGTCGCCAACCTCGCTGAGCCGGCGCCCCATAAACCGCTTGATCGAATAAATCGTGTTCTCGGGGTTGGTAATCGCCTGGCGCTTGGCCACCTGGCCCACCAGCCGCTCCCCGCTCTTGGTAAACGCGACAATCGACGGCGTCGTCCGCCCGCCCTCTTCATTCGGGATCACCTTCGGCTCGCCGCCTTCCATCACGGCAACGCAGCTATTCGTCGTTCCCAGATCAATTCCAATTGTCTTCCCCATATCCTTCGCTCCTGACCTTCAAAATGACTCAAAATCTACGGCTAAACCCTTGAAAAACCTACGAAAACTCCCGGCTTGCGTCTTGCAGCTTGCCTGTTTGGTAGTTCCAGTCTCACATATGAGTGAGTTACTGTCAACCTATCTGATGCAATCCACATACCCATGGATGCGCCGAACCCGCGCGATGAGCGTCCAAATCAAGAATAAACTTGTGCCACGCGGTCAAACCGGGCGTAAGATATTGGCCGTGAAAGGACTGTGACCATGAAACGCGGGCATCGTTTGGCGCTGCTTCTCCCCGTAGCCGCGCTGATCGGCTGCTCGCTCCCCTCGGCCACCTCCACCGGCTCCGACCCCACCGGCGCCTGGACCAACTGGCAGATTCAGGCCGGCACCGCCATTACCTCTCCACCCACTGGTCTCTACTTCGTCGGGGCTGTTCAGACCCAGGCAAGCCAGTCCGCGGCGGTTTTCGCCACCCCCGGCACCGGACAGCCCACTCCGACCACGCTCAATATCGTGCTGGGCTTTCTCGGAACCTACAACTCCTCCACCGGGGACGTCGCCCTCTACCCGGCGACCACCGGTTCCCCCGCCTACGGCATCGGTTACACCGCACCCTCCACCAACACCGTTATCCCCGTCAGCATCTTTGGCGGCTGCGTCTACCCCTTGAACTACACCGGAGTTGAATGCAACGCGCTGACCAATCTCAGCCCCGCTGTCGGCGTCGAGATCGCCCCACTCACCGGCACCTACGTCGGGACCCTTACCGACAGCTCATCCCCCAGCCTGAGCGGCTCTGCGACTCTGAACCTCACCCAGACCGGCACACCGAACTCCTCCGGCCAGTTCCCCCTCTCCGGGGCCATCACCTTCCCCAGCGGCAGCGGTTTCGGCACAGTCCCGCTCGGCGGCACGGTCAGTGGCGAAGGCATCACCCTCAGCGACTCCTCTGCCGCGCCCAACAGTCCCACGGCCAACGTCACCGCCACCGCCAGCCCCGACGGTTCGCAGATCACCGTCTCCAACCTCCTCTACAGCAACTTCGGCCCCGGAGCCGTATTCATCTACACGGGCACCCTCACCCGCCAGTAGCCCACCACAGCAACTCCCTCAGGCTTGGACAGCAACCTGGTCCGCAGGTAGGTTCCTTGCTTTCTGCGTTAGAAAGTACGCCAGCAGGATCAGTGCTCCGACCGCACCCACCACCGCCTCTATGCCGGCCAGCCCGCGCCCGCCCCATTGGTCGCCACCCCATCCATCCAGCAGCAGCATGTACTGCACCGGCACGTTGCCCAGCGAATTGATGATGCTGTACCGCCCGCTGCCGCTCTTGCCGGAGTGGCCGAGGAACTCCAGCACCACCGCCGTAAACACCGCGTAGCAGGTCCCGATGGTGAACAGGTACAGCGTAACTCCCACGTAGTAAGTGGAGGGCCGCAACGGTCCCAGCCACAGCACGCATAACATCGCGCAATTCACCAGGCAGACGATCATGTACATCGTCGCCGCGCGCACCCGGGTCGGCAGAATCGCCGCTGCGGCCGATCCCGCAGCTACCAGTATCCCGCCGGCCAGGCCATTCATCCACGCCACGTTGTCGCCGCTGACGCTGAACTGGCGCGCCACCCCGGGCAGTAAGGTCACCGCCGCGCCGCTTCCCATCGGAAACACCATGCATGCGGTATAAGGCAGCGCCTCCCAGCGGAAGAAGGTCGACTTGCACTCGCCCCACACTCGCCGCATGGTTTCGCCAAACGTGCCCACGGAGATTTCGTGGCTGGGCGCCGCCAGCGCAAATAGCGCTGGAATGACGATCAGCAGCCCCGCCGCCATCCCCAGCACGTCGCGGCTTGCCCTGGAACTGAGCCAGATCAGGACCCAGGCGGCCAGGGCTCCAAACCCCATGCTACCCGCCTGGTAGAAGCTGCTGGCGACCCGGCGGTCGCGCTCGCGCGGCATCGCGCCCATCATGCCGCCGCAGCTGGACACCACCAACTGGCTGCAGCACGCGCTCAGCAGCATCACGGTCAGCGAAAGCGCAGACGAGAGATTCCCCAGATGGAATGCGAACGCCATCGAAAACGCAGCCAGCGTGCCGCCCAGCAGCGCCCAGGTCCGGCGGCGAATAAAAAAATCCGTGATCGGGCTCCACAGGAAGTAGAGCCACGTCGGCAAGCAGAGGAGAAAGATGAGTCGCGACTGACGTCCGCTGCCGATCCCCTGCACACTCAGCAGATACGCCAGCACTCCACCCTGGATCACGCCGTTCATCAGTACCGCGGACGGCGCAATCAGCAGACCGAACAGCCATGGCCGTTCTTTGCCAACCGGCCCATGGTCCGGCAGCGGTTGCATCAGGACTTCCTGGCCCACCGCCTCAATCTCATTCATCCCCAGAATCTACCATGCCTGGCGCATGGCCCGCGCCACGCTTTCACTGCATTCTCCTGATAGAGTAGGGGTTCCGGCCTCCTGCGGCCCTGCTCGTATCCTTTTCCCCCACTCCGAATGCATCCCCGGCCCCTCGGCGCACCTCTATATCCATGCAGTTCTGTTTCGCATTCCACAGAAGGAGCCCCTCCGAGCGCATGGCTGCCACCGCCACGGCCCCGCTTGACCGGTCCGCTGAAGTGACCCAGGGCGTCAACCCCTGGTTCATCGCGGCAGCGGTCATGCTTGCCACCTTCATGGAGGTGCTGGACACCGCCATCGCCTCGGTGGCGCTGCCCTATATCGCCGGATCGCTCTCCGCCACCACCGACGAGGCCACCTGGGTGCTCACCAGCTACCTGGTCGCCAACGCCATCGTCCTGCCCGCCAGCAACTGGTGCTCGCTGCGCTTTGGCCGCAAGCGCTTTCTGATGACCTGCGTGGCCATCTTCACCGCCGCCAGCTTCGCCTGCGGAGCCGCCCCCACGCTCGCCTTCATTCTCATTGCGCGGGTGGTTCAGGGCGCTGGCGGCGGAGCGCTGCAGCCGCTCTCGCAAGCCATCCTGCTCGAATCGTTTCCCCCGGTCAAGCGCGGCGCCGCCATGGCCGTCTTTGCCTTCGGCGTCGTCGTCGCACCCGTGCTCGGTCCCACCCTCGGCGGCTGGCTCACCGATACCTACTCCTGGCGCTACGCCTTCTACATCAACATCCCGGTCGGCATCCTCGCGCTGTTCATGATCAACCGCTTCGTCCACGACCCGCCCTACATAAGGCACGCCAAAGTCCCCGCCTTCGACAACCTCGGTTTCGGCGCGCTGGTGGTCTGGACCGGTCTGCTCCAGGTCATCCTCGACAAAGGGCAGGAAGACGACTGGTTCGGCGCCCTGTGGATTCGCTGGGCCTTCTTCTTCCTCATCACCAGCTTCGCCATCTTCGTCTGGCACTCCTGGCGCAAGTACCAGCCCATGGTCGACCTGAAGCTGCTTAAGAACCGCAACTTCGGAGTCGGCTGCGCGCTTATCTTCCTCTTCGGCATCGCCATCTACTCCACCATCGTCGTCCTGCCGCTCTTCTATCAGGAGTTGCTCGGCTACACGGCCTTCACTGCCGGCCTGGTGGTTGCGCCCCGCGGCATCGGCGCCATCTGCGGCATGCCCATCATCGGCTATCTCTCCAACAAGGTCGACCCGCGCTACCTGCTTACCTTCGGATTCGGAATCTTCGGCCTCACCACGCTCTACTTCGGCAGCATCGACCTCGACGTCTCCCCCACCACCCTGCTGCTCCCCATCCTGATCGCAGGGTTCGCTCTGTCCTTCGTCTTTGTCCCTATCTCCACCGCCGCCTACGGCACTCTGCGCAACGAGCAGATCGGCAACGCCAGCGGCCTCTTCAACCTGATGCGCAACGTCGGCGGATCCATCGGCATCTCCATCGCCCAAACCTTGCTCACCCGCCGCGCCGTCGTCCACCAGAACGAGATTCTGAACTCAGTCCCGCAGACCGGCCAGCAGTTCCAGAACTCTCTCGGCGCCGCCACCCAGGCCGTCACCGGACACTTCGGCCCAGGCAATGCGCTCGCGCCGGGCCAGAGTCTGCTCTACCAGCAACTCGGCCGCCAGGCCTCCCTGTGGGCCTTTGTCGACGTCTTCCGCTGGCTCTGCCTGCTCTGCTTCGTCTGCCTGGCAGTCGTCTGGCTGTTCAAGAAAGTCACTCCCGGCAAGGCCCCCGCCGGCGCGCACTAGCAAGGCAGCCGCTCCCGAATTCCGCACATCGCCGGCACAGTACTGCTGAGAATTCTGCATTAAATCAGCCTCCCCGCCCCCATATCCTCACCTCGCTCCGGTACCATTTCCTGCATCGAAGACGAGCAGGAAACAACCCCACTCAAGAGGATCAACCCCCATGTCCAACCCCTTCGTCCACCTCGAACTCTCCACCTCAGACGCCGCCAAGGCCAAAGCGTTCTACTCCAGCCTCTTCGGCTGGACCTTTGAAGACCATGACATGGGCCCTAGTGGTGTCTACAGCGTTTTCAAGCCTTCGTCCGGCCCCGGCGGCGGGTTGTTTTCCATGCCAGGAATGCCCACCTTCTGGCTCGCCTACGTCGGTGTCGAGGACATCAACGCCGCCACCGAAAAGGCCAAATCGCTGGGAGCCACCATCCACAAGGGCCCCCTGGAGATACCCAACATCGGCTGGATGAGCATCATTGCCGACCCCACCGGAGCCACCATCGCCCTCTTCCAGCCCAAGCAGCCGATGTAACCGGGTGCCCACATCTCGATTTTGAGATGTGGGTTTACTTCTTCTGGCGCGGCACAAACTCCTCCATCACCGCCTTCCGCATCAGGTCGGGCGGCAACAATCCCTGCGCCAGCAGAAAGTCGTGGAACTTCTTCTGGTTGAACTTCGGCCCCAGCGCGGCCTCGGTGTCCTTGCGTAGCTGCAACAGCTTTGTGTAACCATAAAAGTAGCTATTTGCCTGCCCCGGCGAGCGGAACGTAAACCGCTCCACCTCCTCGGTCGCAAACGCGTGGCTGATCACCACATCGTTCTCCAGCACTTTGTACGCCTCATCCTGGGTCACCTTGCCCGACTGCAGCTCCGAATCGAGAAACGCGCGCGCATCCCGCAGCAGCCGCAGTTGCAGCGTCACCAACTGCCCGTCCACCGGTTCGTAGGGCTCCATCACCCACTCCGAGTACAGTCCCCAGCCCTCCACATTGGTGGAGTTGAACGCGTATTGCGCCCGCGCCAGACTCACGCCGTGCTCCACCATCGAATCGAACTGCAGTTCGTGTCCCGGCCGCGCCTCATGCGAGGTCAGCGGCCACGCCACCGCGTCGAAGGTGAAGTCGTCATACTTTTCCGCCTCGCCTCCGGTCGCCGAAGGAATATTCAGCGGCAGCACAAACTCGCCTTTCTGCCCGGTGTTGCGCAGCATCGGCGGAGGCACCATGTGCGGCGCGGGTTGCTGCGCGGTCTCGGCCTCGGTCGCCAGCCGAATGATCGCCGGCCGGTCCGGCAGCGTCACCAGGCCCTTCGCCACAATGATGTCTTCGATCGCCTTCAGCCGCGCCTGGTAGAACGGCAGGATGGCGTCGCCCGTAATCTGATTCTTTTTCAACTCGTGGATCACATCGCGGTAATCCGTCAGCTTCCACCCGTGCTCCTTCGCCACTTCTGCCGCCAGCGTCTGCATCTCAGCCTGGTCGCCGGCAAACGCCTTGTGCGCCATCTCCGCCAGTTGCGACGGAGGGATATCGACGCCATAGTTCTCCAGGCTCAGCGCGTATTCCTCAGGCGCAAGCTTGAAGTCGGATCGCGCCTTGGGCATCACTGTTCCGCGAATCCAGGTGTCGTAGTCCGCCAGTTCCTGCCTCAGCTTCTCGAACGGTTCCTCCCACCCGGTTAGCTTGTACTTGATGAACAGTTGCCGCAAGCCGTCGACGTAGTTCTTGTCCCGTCCCAGTTCCGTCTCCATCTCGCCGATCGAGGGATACACCACCCCCGGCTTGGCCATCTGCTCCATCACCCGCTGCTTCAGCAAGTCCGTGAACGGCTTCGATCCCGGCTCCACGCCCGCGTACTTGCGCAGCCGGATCACGGCCGCAGGTCTGCGCTCCGCCGCGACCTGGTCGTCCAGCAACGTCCGCAGCCCGCCAAAGACCGCCGCGCTCGCATCGATGAACGGCACCTTGTGGTCGAGTTGGTAATCGTCCTGGCGAAACTGCAGGTTGAAGGTCTTCTGCAATATCTCCAGGTCCTCCCGCACATCTTTGTTCTTCTCCTTCGCCTCCACCTTCTTCAGTGTGGCCAGAACGTCCTCAAGTTCCTTGCGCTGCGCGATCTCGTCCGCCCGGGTGGGGTCCGTGATCAGCGGGTCGTACTTGGTCAGTCCCTGCCGCGAGCCGCCCTCCGGCGAGTGTCTGAACTGCACGTCCAGCAGCATCTGGGTATACTGGTTGCTGCGCCTTACCCATTCCGGTTCGGGTGCGGCAGCCGGCGCCTTTGCAGCCGGAGAAGATACGGAAGCGGCAGGGGTCTGTGCCCCAGCGGCGGGTTTCGCGGCCACCAGGCCGGCGGCAAGAATCATCAACAGAACAGCGGCGCTACGCATCGGCAAGTTCTCCATAATTTTGATTACAACCAGCATACGGCCTGGCATGCTGGGTAGCGTGCCGGCGAATTGGTGTCTGCTTTGCGCTGGATTCCGAAGGCGCACTGCACAGTCGGATTTGAGCGTCTATGGCCCCGTGGGATTGGTTGGACTCGTGGGATTTGTCGGGTTCGTGGGGTTAGTTGGGTTCGTAGGGCCGAATCCGTTATTGTTGGGGGTTTGGCTCTGGCCAGGGAGGCCGCCCCCTTGCATCCCACTATTCAACGCTGCAGCCGCCTTCAGTTGCTCGATTCGCGGATCGTACAAAAACTCCCACGTCTCGTACGACGTCTGCTGATTCACCACCAGGATGGAATCACCCTTCGCATTGCTGCCAACGCCCATAAATGGGCCGACCGTGCCCGATCCGCTCCCGGGGCCGAACGGGCTGGTCGATGCACCGGTTCCCAATCCACCAACAGTCCCAGTCCCTCCTGGGCCGCTGGTCGCGCCACTTGCGCTGTTGGTCGCGTCGCCGGTCTGAGTTGGAGACGTTGGAGACCCAGGCCCTCCGGCAGTCGGCGCGGCCGGCCCGCCCATCCCAGTGGACTGCGCCCCCGCCAGCGCTCCCAGCCCCGATCCTGCGATTCCGGCCAGCGGCAGCCCGAAGAATCCCTTCACCTGGGTCTTGTTCTGCCCCACGCCGATCAGCCGATACTCTTTGCCGGTCAGCGGGTCGGGATACTTCTGCCGCAGATAGCGAACCATGTTGGTGTTCTCCAACTGCTTCATCGACCCCGGATAACTGTGGTTCTTCAGGTAGAAGAGCCGGATAGCCCGCACATACTGGTTCGCCCGGCGCACCGACTCCCGCTCGCGCTCGACACGCACGGTGTGGGCCATGTCGGCCGCAGCCACGCCCAGTACCAGCAGGATCAGCGCAATCGCGACGATCAGACCCAGCAGCATGAACCCCTGCTCGCCCTGGTGCCCCGGCGCCGCTTCACTGCCCGATTTGTATCCGATTCCTCTCATAATCCAATCGCCAAGCACCCGCTCGGTTCTTCCTCGAACCTCGAACCTCGAACCTAGTTCGCCAGCAGCGGAAGCGTCTGCGTGTTCTTGTTCTGCATATCTTCCACCTGAATCGTCCTCGCATCAATCACGATCACGCGATAGCGGCGCAGCACAACATCGCCGGCCGATGCCAGGTACACGTCATCGTTATGCAGCAGGAAAGCCTGCCGCGTCCCGTTTGCCCTGGTCTCGAAGCCGAAAAACTTGAGGTCGATCGGCGGCGGCGGCGGCGGCCCAGTCGGTTGCGGCGGCGGCGTATTCACAGCCACTTGATTTCGCGCCGGCGCAATCGGCTTCTGAATCACCACCGGCGGCGCCGAGTTGGGCGAAAAAATATTCCGGCCGCTCCCCGAATACTCCACCGATTCGCTCACCAGCATCGCTTCCATATGCAGCGTCGGGTCCAGTGCGGACGACGCTATCCCCACCGCCTTCGCAGGCCTTCCTGTAACTGCCGGCGTGCTCTCGGACGCCGTGCTCTCCACCGCCGGTGCCGTCGTCTCCGCCGCGGGCGCCGTCGAGGGCGTTGCCGGCGCGCCAGTGTAAAAGTATTCGAAGTAGACCAGCAAAGAAGCGATCACCACGAACCCAGCCATGGCCACGATCTTCTTCCGGTCTTCCGGTCCCAGCTTCATCGCAGGCCTCCATCCGGCGCAGCGGCCGCGAGCGGGTTGTCTTTGCCTGCCCCATCCCCAGCGCCGGTGCTCTGCGTCGCGTTCCCGCGCACATACGTTGTCAGCCGCAGCCGCAGGTTCACCGTTCCGGTCTGTTGCCCGGTCAACGTCACCCCTTTGATCACGAAGAACATCTTGTCCCGTTCCACCGCGTTGAGGAACTGCACCAGCGGCCGGTAATCCCCGCTCAGTCGTGCGTCGATCCGCTGCTCCATCAGCTCGCCCGCCGAGCCGGCCAGCACCGGTTCCTCCGGATATTGCACTCCCGTCAGCCGCACCCCGGCCTTCTTCTGCAGCGCGCCAATCTCGGTCAGCATCTCCCAGTCCGTCCCTGGCAGCCGGTCCCGGTAGAACCGGTCCGCCTGCGCCGTTGCCAGCGCCACTTTTTCGTCGAGTCCGCGCAGCGGCATTGCCGCAATCTGCGCCGTCTTCAGTTCGACCTTCTGCTGGGCGATCGCGTCCGCGTTGTAGTTGCTCTGGTCATGCCACAGCAACGCCATCTGCGCCAGCAGATACAAACACACCAACGCCAGCAAACCCACACCCGCCCAGTGCAGATTCAGCGCGCTCAGCCAATTCTGGGCCCGTCCTGTCCCGTTGCCGTTTGCAGATTTTCCCTTGAGGGTCAATACGCTCACCGCGCACCCCCCTTGACCGCAGCCTTGCTCCCATTGAGAGGAGTGCTTGCCCGCCCGGAACCAGCAGTCCCAGCGGCCTTATGGATCACCTTTGCGCCCGATGCCGCCGGCCTGCCTTCGTTCGCCGGTTCGTTCCCTGCAACTTCCTTCCGTGCCTGCCCCTTGGCCGCCGCGGGCAGAGGATTGTACCCGCTCACAATATCGAACTGCACTCCGCCGGGCACCCCTGCTCCCGAAGTCGACATCAGCCTTCCCTCTTCCTCCGACTGCGCCGTCTCATTGGCAACGTGCGGAGCCAGAAACCGCTGACTCCGTTCCAGATTGCGCACCAGGTCCACCTGCAAGTCGCGCGGCCCGCTCACGTGCAGATGGATATTCACGCCGCCGTCCGGGTTGATCACCGGTTCGATGCTGGTCACCTGCACGCCCGCCGGAAGCACATTCTCCAGGTCCATCATCACTGAAGTCCAACTGAAGCTCTTGCTCGCAAACAGTTGATTCAGGAACTGCGTCCGTTCCAGCACCGCGTGGTTCCTGGGCTCCATCATCCGTGCCGCGTTCACCTTGCGCTCCTCCTCCACCGCGGAGGTCTGCGCCTGCAGCTCATGCATCTGCGCCGAGGCCACGCGTGCCCGCTGATTCATCGTGTGCAGGCCCCACCCCAGGCCCGCTGCCAGCAGCGCCAGCGCGGCCATCACCAGCCGAAGCCGGGCAAACAGCGGCCGCAGTTCGACAAACGGCCGGGTCGCGAGATTGACTGCAATTCTCATCAGTTGGTCAGTGCCCCCCGCACGCCCGCCAGCCAGCCCAGCGGAACGCCTCCGCGCGAACCGGCCGACGACGCCCCATCGCCCAGCACCTGCGGGCCAACTATCTCCTGCACCGCAACCGGCCCCACCTGCGCCCCATCCAGCACTCCGGTCAGCGCCTCTGCTCCCAACGTCCCTGCCGCAAATACCACTGCCGGCGGCGTCTCCAGCGTGTCTTCAAAATACGCCGCCGCCACGCTCACCGCCTGCGCTACCTCATTGATCCCGGATTCCGCGCCATTCGCCGGCGCCTGCGTCCCCACCGCCGCCAGCCGCGCCGCAATGGCCGCAATGCTCAAGTCCCCAGGCCGATCCTCCGCGACCTCTCCGGGCGGCTCCGCTTCCCGCGCCGCGCCGTGCGCGTCCCCTCCCAGGTCGACCGTCCGGTGCAGCAGCAGCAAGCTGCCCTTCACAATCGCGGTCGTCACTCCCTCGCGGCTGGCATTCACCAACAACATCGGCCGTTCGCCCTCAGCCAGCCCCGCCAGCGCCGCCAGTGTGCTCGGCAGCACCGCGCCGGGCTCAAATCCCGCCTCGCGCACTATGCTCTCGTACTCCGCCAGCACATCCCGTGGCATTGCCACCGCCAACACCTGCACCATGCCCTTCCCGCTCGCCATCACCTGGTAGCTCACCGCCGCGTCATCGGCGTCGAACGGCAGCAGCTTCTTCAACCGGAAGCGCACCACCGGCAGCGCCTCGGCTGCCTTCGCCGGCAGTTCGTCGAAGTCCAGCAGCAGCACCCGCACCGCCGCGTCGGGAACCACCAGCGTCACCTCGCGCCCGCGCTGGCTCACCTGCTCCAGCGCCGTCCGCACGGCCGATACCAGCGCCGCACGTCCAATTACCGCGCCCACGGCCCCGTTGCCTTCCGCATCGGCCACATGAGTATGAGGAATCACCACCGAATCCGCCAACGGCACCCGCGCCACCGCCTCCAGCACCGCCGACGCGTCCTCAGCCCGCGCCGCCACAACCCCCTCGGCCCGCACCTCGCACGCCAACCGTGGCCGTGTCCCCAACGTTCTCGGCAAGATTCCCATTACGTCCTAGACTACCTGCTTCCTTCCACTTCCGCCCGCCAATTGAATCCGCCCATCACGCGCACTTCACCTCGAACCTCGAACCTTGAACCTCGAACCTCTGCTACCTATTCGTCTCAATAAACGTAACCTTATTAATCTCCTTCAGCGTGGTAATCCCCAACCTAACCCGCTCGATCGCCGAGTCGCGCAGGAAGCCCATCCCTTTCTCCCGCGCCTTCTTGCGAATCTCGCTGCCCGGCTTCTTTGCCAGCAGCATCTCGCGAATCTCGTCGTCCAGCTCCAGCAGTTCATGGATCGCCGACCGCCCGCGGAACCCGGTCCCCGCGCACTCGATGCATCCCGGCCCTTCCTTGAACTTGAAGTCGCGCCACTCCGCCGGGTCCAGCCCGCTCGCCACTAGTTCTGCGTCCGAATAATGCACGTCGCGCACGCAGAACTCGCACACCGTCCGCACCAGCCGCTGCGCCAGAATGCAGTTCAGCGCCGAAACAAAGTTGTACGGCTCCACGCCCATGTTCAGGAAGCGTCCCAGCACGTCCACCACGTTATTCGCGTGCACGGTGGTGAACACCAGATGCCCCGTCAGTGCCGAGTTGATCGCAATCTGCGCCGTCTCCGCATCGCGGATCTCGCCCACCAGGATCTTGTCCGGATCGTGCCGCAGAATCGACCGCAGCCCGCGCGCAAACGTCAGCCCCTTCTTCTCGTTCACCGGAATCTGCGTAATCCCGCGAATCTGGTACTCGACGGGATCTTCAATCGTGATGATCTTGTCTTCTTCGCTCTTGATCTCGTTCAGCGCCGCATACAGCGTCGTCGTCTTACCCGACCCGGTCGGCCCCGTCACCAGCACCATCCCGTACGGCTCCTTGATGTACCGCCGGAACCGCTCCAGATCCTTCGCCGCAAAGCCCACCACATCCAGGCTCAGCTTCTTGAACTTCTCGCTCATCGACTCCTTGTCGAGCACGCGCAGCACAGCATTCTCGCCATGCACGGTCGGCATAATGCTGACGCGGAAGTCGATCAGCCGGCCCTTGTACCGCACCCGGAAGCGCCCGTCCTGTGGCACCCTGCGCTCGGCGATATCCAGTTCCGACATCACTTTAATACGCGACAGAATCGTCTGGTGATGCTCCCTTGCAATCGGAGCCATCGCCTGCTGCAGCACGCCGTCGATGCGGTACTTCACCATCAGGCAGTCGTCGCACGTCTCCAAATGAATATCCGAAGCCCGCCGCTCCAGCGCCGTAAAGATGGTCGTATCCACCAGCCGGATGATCGGCGAAATGTCGTCTTCGCTGGTCAGCCGCTCAATCGAGATGTTTTCGTCGGAGTTCTCATCGCCGGTCAGCACGTCGAACGCCAGTCCCTCGCTGGCCTCGTCCAGCACGCGCTGGCTCTGCTCGGTCTTCTTCAGAATGTCGGTGATCTGCGTCAGCGTCGCCACCCGCGTCACCAGCCGCTGCCCCAGCAGCCCCGAGATCTCGTCCAGCACCATCAGCTTCGACGGGTCGCTCACCGCAATCGCCAGCCGCCCCTCCAACTGTTCCAGCGGCACAAAGTTGTACCGGAACATCATGTCCACCGGCACGCTCTTGAACAGCTCATGCGATATCTTGAAGTTCTTCAGGTCAACGAAATCAGCGTGATACCGCCGCGCCAACGCCTGCGCGCGCTCGATCTCGCTCATCCCCATCTCGCTCACACTGAGCGGCACTGCAACTGGCGTACTCATATCAGTAAGACTCCCCTCAACCTCGTCCGTTACCGCCGAACCAGCCCAACTTTCGAAAACTTGCGCGTTCAGGCTCATGCCAAACCAGCTTCTGCGCCTGACCCCGCATCCGCCAATCCCCCGTATAGTGTAAGCCGCACACCATGGAATTCCCCCGATCGCGCAGACTGGTCGCCTAGTTTGTCATTCCCTTTGTCAGCCCCGCAGGGGAATCTACTTCTGCCCTTCACGCGAAGCGTCGAGAACGGCACGAAGTGCTTTGTCGTTACGGGAGAATCTTCTTCTGCCTTTGTCTTCGCCAGTCTAGAATTGTCCTTCGCCGCAATTCACCTCAAACCAGCAACGAAGCACCCGGAGAATCTGCATGCGCCTTCGTAACTTGCTCACTTCCGCTGCCCTGATTCTCAGCGCGGCCTTTGTTTTCTGCCCCAAACTCTCTGCCCAATCTCCGCCTGCCGCGTCCCCCACACCCACCGTCCGCGTCTACACCCGCGAAGTGGTGCTGGATATCGACGTCACCGACGCCAAGGGAAATCCCGTCCACGGCCTCACCCGCGACAATTTCACCGTCCTCGAAGACGGCAGGCCGATGACCGCCCGCACCTTTCGCGAGCATCTCGCCGACCAGCAGGACACAGCCGCCCCGGCCCCCGCTGCACCCCCTCTTCCGCCGAACACCTTCACCAACGTCGGACCGCCGGAAGCTGCCCGCCCCCTCAACATGCTCCTGCTCGATTCGCTCGATACTCCCATCGCCACCCAGTCCATGGTGCAGAAGCAGATGGTCGACTTCGTGGAGAAGATGACACCGGGCACGCGCGTCGCCTTATTCAGCCTTTCCGCCACCGGGCAGCTCTCCATGCTCCAGGGATTCACCTCCGATCCGGAGCTGTTGAAGAAGGCCCTCAAGAGCAAGGCGCTCAACCTGCAGATCCCCGCCCTGGAAGACGCCGGCCAGGATGAAAACAACGACACCCCCGCCCCGGAGGTCAACCCGAACGCGCGGACTACCAAGAAACCTGTGCCTCCGCAGAAACCAACCATCAACCTCGAGGTCGAGTGCGACCACGCCGCCGCCCGCGTCCAGTACACCTCCAACGCCTTTGCCCTGATCGCCCGCTACGTCTCCGGCATGCCCGGCCGCAAGAACCTGATTTGGTACTCCGGCGGATTCCCGGAGAAAATGCGCGACAAGGGGGGCGCCCTTTGCTACGACGCAAATGAGGACATGAGCTCTGCCAACGATCTGCTCCAGCACTCCCACGTCACCCTCTATCCCGTCGATCCGCGCGCCCTGGACATTCTGGCGAAGAACGACCCCACCAGCCGCATCGTCCGCATCCAGAACGTCGAGCACCTCTACATGGAGGCGATGGCCGAGCAGACGGGCGGCAAGACCTTCTTCAACAACAATGACCTCGTCGCCGCTGCCGCCCAGGCCGTTGTGGCCGGATCCAACTACTACACCTTCACCTACACCCCTACCAATCAGAACTGGGACACCCGCAAACGCACCATCTCTGTCAAAGTCGTCCAGCCGGACCTCACCATGGTCTACAAGAACTCCTACAACGCCGTCCCTCCCGGTGGAACCACCACCGGGGCCGGCAGGCCCATCGAGAAGGCCACGCCCCTGCAGTCGGCCATGATGCGTGGAACGCTGCAACCCTCCCAGGTCCTCTTCCGCGTCAGCGTCGCTCCGGCGTCCGCCACGGAAACCTCACTGCCGCCCGGCAACAACGCCGACCCCAAAATGAAGCCGCCCTACCGCCGCCTCACCCTCTCCTACAACGTCGACCTCAACAGCCTTCAGTTCGACCAGGCGCCCGACGGCGCCTACCACGGCCAGTTCGAATACGCCGTCAACGTCTACGACTCCGGCGACGGCAAACTCCTCAACTCCAGCGTGATGGCCGCCAAACCCGCGCTGCTTCCCGCCGTCTACGAGTCCCTGCTCACCAGCGGCGCCAAGCTCCATCAGGACATCGATGTTCCCGCCAAGGGCGGCACCATCCTCCGCATCGGCGTCCACGACCTCACCACCGACCACGTCGGCGCCATCGAAATCCCCATGTCCTCCATAACCCCGTAGCCCCCACTTGAGCAAATCATGCGTCTCACCAAACCGGCCCTCGCCTCGCTTATCGTCATCCTCACCCTCGCCACCCTCGCACAGACAACTGCGCCGGCCCCCACCGTCAAGGTCTACGCCCGCGAAACCATCGTCGACGTCACCGTCACCGACGCCAAAGGCAACCCCGTCCACGGTCTCACCCAAACCGACTTCACCGTCAAGGAGAACAACAAACCCCAACCCATCCGCAGATTCGCTCTTTCCCTCCCCGCGTCACGACCTCGTTTTCCACCGAAATCCTTGACACCGCCCGTATAATTTAAGCAGGCCCAAACAGAGCCCAGCCGTCCTGTCCAAGCCTTATCCGGACCGGACCTGGAGCCTGCCAAACCTCAAGAGGTGAAAAACCAGCAAAAGTCTATACACCGGGGTATATACGCACCTGCAAGTCGTTTACCATCAACGAGCAGTTGTATATACAAACGCCTAACCGCAATGCTATCTAGACTTTGACAAAAACAGTCCCCCGGAGGACTTCACAAGGCACAATCAAAGAAGGATACACAGGAGCGCGGCGTTCATGCCTGGCCCTATCATCCTGAGCCGAAGTTGAAGTCAACTCATTGATTCCAGGTATACTTGGAGAATAACTAACCCGGAATGAGTATCTTGCAATCAAGACCACGATCTAAGCCCTTTGTTTCGAAGATTATGCATGAAAGGGGGGAGGGGGTGGGGCAGCTTACATCCCGCCGCCGGCACCAGCGCCCGCGCCCATCTGGAAGATCGGCAGGTACAGCGAAATCAGGATGGTCACCACCACAAGGCCCATCGCGATCAGAATAATCGGCTCGATCAGGCTCATCGCCGCAGTCAGATTGGTCTGCACATCCTCTTCAAAGAACTCAGCCACAGAGTTCAACATCTGCGGCAACGCGCCGGTCGCTTCGCCGACCTCGATCATCTCCACCGCGAGTTCCGGGAAGACCCGGGTCGCCTCCAGGCTCGCCGACAGTCCTTTGCCCTCGCGCACCGTGTCCACGCTGGAGAACACCGCGTTGCTGATCTGTTTGCTGTCGATCGCGCGGGCCGCCGTCTCCAGGCTCGGCACCAGCGGCAGGCCGCCCTTCAGCAGCGTCGACAGCGTCCGCGCGAACAGCCCAACCTGGTACTTCAGCCAGACCGGGCCAATCAGGGGCAGGCCGATCCGCACCTTGTCCACCAGCGTAGCGCCCGAATCCGTCTTCACCCACCGGTACAGGAGGTAACCCACCACTCCCAGCACCAACGCCGCATAGATCCCATAGCTCTGCGCGTCCTTGCCCAGTTCCAGCAGAAAGGTCGTAATCGCCGGCAGCTTCGTTCCCAATTGCTCGTATAGATCGGCGAACCGCGGCACCACAAACGTAATCAGGAAGATAAACAGCCCGATCACCATCACCACCAGCACCGCCGGATAGATCAGGCTCGCCTGCAGCTTCTTGCGGAAGGTCAGGCTCACCCGCTGGAAGTCGAGATAGCGTTGCAGCACCTCTTCCAGGTTGCCCGACCGCTCGCCCGCCAGCAGCGTGGTGGTATACACCACCGGGAACCCGCCCTGCGCCTCGAACGACTCGGAGATCGACTCGCCGTTCTTCACCCGCGTAGCCACATCCTCAAGCTGCGCGCGAAAATGCGGCAGCTTCTGCCTGCGGGCCAGCAGTTCGAGCGAACTCAGAATCGGCAATCCGGCACGGATCAGCGTCAGAAACTGCTGGTTGAAGACCAGGAAAGGCTCCAGCTTCACCTTCTTGCTCTTGCCCTGCCCGGCCAGCAGCCCGCGCGCCTTCACGGAGAAGACGTGGTACCCGGCCTGCGTGAACCGTGCCCGCAACTCGTCCGCCGTGGCCGCCGCGTGCGTCTGCTCCATCACCCGGCCACGCTCATCCGCCAACCTGATTACGAACTCAGTCATAGAAAGGTATTACCAGCATCCCGGCATTCGATTCGAAAGGCTCTGTTCATCTTAGACGTTTCCCGCGAGGATTCCTCTCCTGGTGCCTCTGGCATCAGCGCGCACCGGCGCCTAAATCGCCAGCGTGGAGCCAGACGGCGGCTTCGCCCTGCGGTGCCGCGCCCGATGGATCAACCACTCGAACGGGCTGAACAGCGGGTAAACCCAGAACAGGGAATCCGGGAGCGGGATCGTCTCCCACATGCGGGCGCGGTAGAGGACGCGGATCAGCAGTTCCCTGCGGTAGCGGAAGTTGCGCCGGAGACCAACCTCAAAAGCCATGGTCGCGGCGATCGGAATGGAGTCGCGATCCGCCAGAAAGCCGCCCTGGACGAGCGTGCGGTCGGCGTAGCGCAGAATATGCTTGACCGTGCGATCGTTCGGCGGAAGCAGGCGCTCGCTCCAGTGATCGATGCTGAGATAGCGGCGCACCAGAATGAGGGTTGCGGTCAGCTCCGGCAGTATCCCGTAGCCGGCCGCGAGGTTTGCGAGTTCGTCCAGTTGCAACTCGCTCATAGTGCGCACCTGGGCCGCGACGTCGACCAGCGACTTGAGGTAAAGCCAGCCGTCGAGCGTCCCGTGAACGCAGAGATACAGCAGGCCTTCCATTCGGGGCAGGGTGTCCACCCGGAAGCCGCCGAAGGCGACGCTTTCCTGACCATGCGCGGCACACAGGCCCGCGCCGGGCAGCTCGCGATTGCGGAAACATCTCCAATGCAGATCGACCTCAAAGCCGGTGGCCGGATTGCTATAAGCCAGGTCCTTCCAGTGAGAGCGATAGAAAGCCAGACGCTTGGGCGAAAAACGATGGATCCGGAAGAGACCGCGGTATCCGAAGCCGCGCAGCACCCGGTCGGCCTCGAGGATCGAAGACCCGTCGATCAGAAGATCAATGTCTCCGGGAGAACGGAGGCTGAGATCGCCAAAGACAGATTGCGCGAGTGGAATCCCCTTAAGGACGCGCACTGCGACGTTGCTGGCACGAAACTCCTGGACCACGCGCCGAAGTTCGGCGAGGGACCGAAGCGCCTGGTGGGCGCTGGAAATCGAAAGCTGCTGGAGCTCTGCAAGCGCCACCTCGCATCCGGACGATGGAGGTTCGGTGAGGCTGGCACGTGAAGTGTGGAAGACCAGGGGCTCGAGACGATGGTGCCGCACAAGTCTGAGAAAAAGCCGCCAATCGAGCTGGCCGGCTGATCGCTGGCGGATAAGTTCGCCGTCTTCCGGCCTCTGCGGCCACCGCGCGCACAACAGAAGCAGATCTAGTTCGGGAGAACGAGTTGCCGATCTTGAACTGAATCCGGAGGGGAATGCGGCGGTCGTTCCTGCAGATTCCTCCAGGCTCCCGGTCATAGTCTTACAAGATACATCAGAGTTGAGTGAGGTTCGAAGAACGGTCCTGGGAATTCAAGGCACTCTCGTGGCAAGGTCTCCGCGTTCGCGGCTTTTGCCAAGCAGTTTCTCGCTGTATTGTACAAAGAGAATGAGATTCAATTGGTTGCACTGAGCATCACGCGGCCCCGTCGGAGCAAAAAGGATCAGGCAATGAAGAAGACGGAAATAGGCCAGGACTCCATCGTCCACTGGAGCGCGGAAGCCGTGGCGACCGACGTCCATGACGAGGTCGTCCTGATGAACATGGTGCGCGATCGCTGTTATGGCCTGGGAAGCACCGGAAGCGACATCTGGCGCAGGCTGCGCGAGCCAATTCAGGTTGCGGAGCTGGTGACCCAACTCCAGACGGCTTACGAGGCCCCGCCAGGCCAGATCGAGTCGGACGTGCTGCGGACCCTCAGGGAGTTCGCCGCGGAAGGCCTGATCGAGGTCTCAGCGGGAGGCGCATGAAGCGTGGGACCGGTCAGCCTCGAAGTGCGGCAACCTGCGTCTTTTCTCGCTCAGCGAGATACCAGTCCACTGTCTTCCGCAGGCCATCATTGAACTGGACCTTGGGTTGATAGCCAAGTTCCTCGACCGCGCGGTTGATGTTGGCGAGCGAGTGTTTGATGTCACCCTCTCTGGTTGGCCCATAGTTTGGCTTGGCGGAGAAGCCGAGTTGGCCGGCGATCGCTGCGCTCGATTCAAAAGGCTCTGTTCATCTTAGACGTTGCCCAGGCACCTCTGGCCTCAGAGAGCGCCAGCCCCTAAATCGCCAGCGTGGCGCCAAACGGCGGTTTCGCCCTGCGATGCCGTGCTCCTGCCGTCTACCCATGGGCGCAGTTCACATCCACGGCCCTGCGCCCACAGTGCCTCGTGTGAGCCCGCACCTGTAAAAGCACTATTCCCGGCAGAGATACTTGTGGGTAATTGAAAGCAAGACCCCACTCTTACTCCGGATCAGCATGAAACATCCTTTCGGAAACATGTGTTAGACCTGACCGAGCTTTCAAGAACTGAGTACCGCTCAATCAGCGGCTTGCTGCGCGCCGAACTCGAGGAGTGTTTGGATAAAGGTCCGAATAGGCATCGACCATGGTTTGCAAACTAAAGTGTGCACGGAACGTTGCTTCCCCGTTTATTGAGTATTGCTCCCGCTCGGCCTCGGAGCGTGACAGCCGCAGAATGGCCGCAGCCATCTCGGCAGGGTCTGTCACAGATACCGTATATCCTGCATTCGCCAGCCGAACAACTTCGGCCATTCCGCCCACGTCGGTCACGATTACCGGAAGTCCCAGCGAGAAGGCTTGTAGGAGCGATATGGGCAAGCCTTCGGACTTCGACGACATAATGAAGGCATCGGCCGTGGAGAAGAACGGCACCACGTCGAGTTGTTGCCCCCAAAATGTCACCTCCTTAGCGATGCCTAATTCGTTGGCCATCCTCTCTAGTGCACCCCGTTCACTGCCATCGCCTACCATCCACAGACGTAGACCTGGCGTCGACGAAAGTGCGGAGCGAAAGGCATTCAGAAGGAGTACGTGGTTCTTCACTGGAGCAAGCCGGCCAACGTAGAGCAGTGTGAATCCGTTTTTTGGCGGCCAATGATCTTTCTCCACTCGTGACAGCGGAGTTGTTCCGTTGTACACTCGCGCTATCTTTCGCGCGGGCACGCTTTGCATATTCTTCAGGTTGTTGGTCGTTGCGTCGCAGATGCCGACGATCCAGTCACAAAAGTGGGCGGCAAAGGCGTACTTCAACTCCATAAGGGTCCGGTGCGGCGGTGCGACCAAGCTATGCCGGGTCGACACGATGCTGGGCGTTCCCGCCAGTCTGGCGGCCATGGCCGCATAGATCGTCGGCGTCGGGTTATGAAGATGCACAACGTCGGGCCGCAACTCTTTGAAGATGCGGTAGAAACTTCGAGTGGTGTCCAACAAGTGCCTTCCCACGTTCGCTTGCACGACGAAGCCTTCTTCTCGCATCCGCTCACCGAGTGCGCCCAGAGTCGCGACCGCATAGACGCATGGGTCATGCCCCTGTTCTCGCTGCAGACGACACATCTGGAAGACGAGTGTCTCGGCGCCGCCCACCTCCATACTGTCAACCACGTGCGCAATCTTCATACAGTTGCCCGAACCTCCGGCGATGCGGTTCTGTCTGCTCTCTTTTCGTGTATGCGTCGCGGTGAGCTCTTCGACCGCTTGATGATTACGTCAAGTGCAGAATTCGAATCACGATGTACATGAACAGAACAAGTGAGATTGCTAGTCCTCCCGAATACCGCAGTACGCGCGACGTCGGTAAGCGTGGAGGAATCATCCCTCGCAGAAGTGCCATCTCAAAAACCACCTCGGTGAAACCGCCCAGCAGGAAAAACGTCATGACGAAAGCGCGAGACAGAAACCACCCTGCCACCAGAAATCCCGTCAGCGACAAAAGCAACAACCGCCCGAGTCGGCAGATCTCTGCTTTGTCGAGCGTCTTGGTCTTCCTTGGGGCCCGAGGGAAGGGCGTTTTCTCGGGCACAATCGGATGTCCTTCACTTACCTTCTTAGGCGAAGCAATCGCTAAAACGTCTCTCACCGTTGGGAACAGGAACAAAGTCCAAAAGTACAATCCGAACAAGCCCAACTCCGCTGCACAGACTACGAGCGAATTGTGAGCAGTTTTATGATCATCAACGTAGTCCCCCATATTACCGAAGCCCACTCCAAACAACGGATGAGACTTCAGCAGTTCGAGGCCTTCGCCCCAAAGAGCCGTGCGGTCTTCGCCTGCATTGGCAGAAATCTCCCGCCCGCCTGTAAAGTGCAGGGCTGACGCCGCAATAAACAGCCCTCCTGCCAACAGCAACGAAGGCACCGTCCCGATGCGCCGTCGCACCGCTACGATCGCCATCGCAATCAAGGCCAGAATGGCGCCACGCGAGTGAGTCAGGAACACTCCAAACAGCAACGCAGACACCGGCAGCAGCACAAATGCTATATTCCGCACGGTTTTCTTTGGGCGCCAGAAGATGAAAACTAGCGGAAGTACGCAGACGGTCAACTGGGCAAAGTCATTAGGGTCGTTGATTTCTCCCAGTCCCCTCAGTCGATAGAACCACTCTCCCGCATCATTCTGCATTGCCAAGAGATAAGGAGGAGAGGCGAGTCGGATAGCATCGCTGTCGCCTGATTGGACAGCGTTGCTCGCGGGTCCGCGCTGCAACTCGATGGATCCCTGCACAATCACAAACAGGCAGACAAAGAGCATCATCAAAACAAGAATCTGCAGCTTCTTCTTTGAGTTGCAGTGCAGACACACGAGGAAGTATGCGAAAGCGTTCGGAATGAAATTCAGGAATGCCTGTAGCCCGCCCGTGACCCATTGCTCCCCAACAACCACAGATGCCATGGCAGCAATCGCCAACCCGCCCAAAGCCCACGTTTGGGGCGTCTTCCAAATGAACGATCCCGCTAGCGTGGGCAGAGATGCACAGAAAATTAGCCCCGCAAGGATCAGCTCAATACGAAAAACCGCAAGCGGCCCAAAGACGACACTGGGCGTGAGGTAGTAGGTGATGAAGTAGAGAATGGATAGAACAAAGCCCATGGTGAAGATCCTGAGCAAGGTCCTCAGTAACGTTCAGAATAACCCAGACGGCAGAGCCAAATCCATCAATTGTGCTAGTCCGGTCTCGTCATTCGTTGCGAAGTCCAGCAATTACTACCCAGACCCCCTAACAGTCCGTAGTGCAAATGCTGATTCGCTTGCCGAAAGTTCTCAACGGGTGTGATAGGGTACCATCTGTTTCTAGCCATCGGCAATCACGGTCGCATTGGAACAGAACCGGGAAAGCGAACCAAAGGATCCGGGATAAAGGAGAAGGAACTCAGAATGACTGTTCTACATGTAGTCGGTGCACGGCCAAACTTCATGAAGGCGGCTCCTGTTTATCGTGCGCTGGCGGCTAGAGGGCACAAGCAGGCGCTGGTGCATACGGGCCAACACTATGATGCACTCATGTCGAATGTTTTCTTCCAGGCATTGGAGATCCCGGACCCAGACGAGAGTCTAAATGTTGGGTCGGGAACTCACGCGCAGCAAACTGCCGCAATCATGAGTCTATTTGAGCCGGTTGTACTCGCGCAAAAGCCGGACATTGTGCTGGTCTATGGAGACGTAAATTCAACCGTTGCGGCCGCGCTCGTCTGTTCCAAGATCGGGATCCGTGTAGGGCATGTTGAGTCCGGGCTTCGCTCGTTCGACCGCTCGATGCCGGAAGAAATCAACCGGTTGGTTACAGATCAACTGGCCGACCTTCTTTTTACTCCGTCTATCGATGGCGACGCGAATCTTGCGCGGGAGGGCATAGCGAAAGAGAAGGTCTTCTTTGTGGGCAACGTGATGATCGACACTCTGATCCAATTCTTACCAAGGGCGGAAGACTTATTCCCCTCTCTCAAAGCTAAATTATCGCTGGGTTCTTTTGGCTTGGTAACTCTCCATCGTCCATCGAATGTCGACAGTGAAACCGCTTTTTTGCCAATGCTAAAGGTTCTTGATGGGTTGAGCGACGAGCTGCCGCTACTATTCCCGGTCCATCCAAGAACGAGAGAGAAGTGGTCGGCACAGTTGGCACGGTGCAACCCAAACCTTCGCACTATCGCTCCACTGGGATATATGGAGTTTCTTGCACTCCAGAAGAGCGCACGCGTAGTCATTACCGACTCGGGGGGAATACAAGAGGAAACTACTTATCTGGGCACGCCATGTCTCACATTGCGCGAAAATACGGAGCGGCCGATCACGACGACTCTGGGCACTAATGTGCTGATAGGGCACGATTGGGAATTGTTACGAAGAGTGAGCTGCCTCCCTCCGATTAGTCCATCTGAGCTGCCTCCCTCCGATTAGTCCATCCAGTGTGAGAGTTCTCCGATAATAGGGGCCAGCGATGGTCCCGGTGGAGGAGGACAGGATGAAGAAGAGCCGCTACACGGAGGAGCAGATTGT
>Ga0181526_10000107_pt1 | contig 83991 bp, 70 predicted proteins | sample PEATcosm2014_Bin_35_FD_119750 | JGI IMG/M metagenome (GOLD analysis project Ga0181526, IMG submission 119750) | Peatland microbial communities from MTU Mesocosm Facility, Houghton, MI, USA - PEATcosm2014_Bin06_30_metaG | ecosystem: Environmental > Terrestrial > Soil > Wetlands > Peat | place... | reverse complement strand
TCGTCGAGGATGTAGATCTTGTAGCGGTCGCGGCTGGGCGCGTAGCGTGCGGCGTCCCTCAGTTCGCGAATCTCGTCGATGCCGCGATTGGTAGCAGCGTCGATCTCAATGACGTCCACAGCATTGCCCTGTCGAATCTCGATGCAGGAATCACAAACGCCGCAGGGCTCGGGCGTGGGCCGTGCTTCAGATCCAATTTCCGTCCGGCAGTTCAGGGCCTGGGCGACGATGCGCGCGATGGTCGTCTTGCCGATGCCGCGGTGGCCCGAGAAGATGTAGCCGTGGGCGATGCGGTTCTGGCTGAGGGCGTTCATCAGCGTACGGGTGACGTGATCCTGGCCGGCAACGTCGGCAAAGCGCTGCGGACGGTATTTTCTGGCCAGAACCTGATAGCCCATGAGTGGAGACGCTCCTTGAAGGCCTGCCATATGAAGGACGGCCTAGAGGCGATTGTATCGTTCCGGGGTGGGAGGGCGGAGTGATGCGTCGGGGAGGAGCGGTGGAGTTCCGAATGCTTCACCGCAGAAGCGACATTCATGTCATACAATTCATCCTGATGAAAGTTATGGCGTTGCTGTTGCTCCTCGTCGCAACTAGTGCGATTCCGCAGACACGGCGAACTGGAATGTACGCGCGATCGGCCACTCCTATTTGGGATTTGTTGTGGTCGACCTCTGGGAAAGCCCGGCCAGTTCCGATTCCCTCACCGAATAGATCAGTAATCATGATAGCCAATTGGATCGAAGACGGAGGGGACGGTGGCGTACAGCTCACTCTGAAAAGAAACGGCACAACGCTTTGGAGTCGCAAAGTGACACCTGGAGTCGGGATCGAGGCGGATTGGGCTCCCGATTCCAAGGCCTTCTTTGTGACTACCAGCGGCGGCGGTCGAAATGGCTTTTACGGGCTTACGGTCTATTTTTTGAATGAAGACGCGGTCAGCGAGGTGGAACTGACTCCCGCAATCGAAACTGCGTTCGGGCATCCTGTGAAGTGCCAATCGGAAGAGCCGCCGAATATCGCAGGAGTGAAATGGGCAGCGAACTCAAAGGAATTGGTCGCGATAGCCGAAATTGTAGGACACAGCAATTGCGACAGCGAAAGCACGTTTCGCGCATATCAGGTATCCCTTCCTGAGGGCAGCATCATAAGGAGCTACGACCAGATTGAGGCTAAACGATTGTTTGGCGGCGATCTGGGTTGGGAGATCAAGAATGCCCCCGACCGATGTATCCGTCGGCCCACGTCGTGTTGGCAGTATTTCAATCACAACTCGCCCCGGTGAGTTTGAGTGGATTTTAGGGCGGCGTTGACAGCATTACGGGCGGATCGTCAATTCGAAAACCGCACCTCGCCAACTGCGAGCAGCGCGGCTACCCTCGCGTTACAATCCTGATATGAGGATAACGGTCGGTGTCTCGGGCGGAATCGCCGCATACAAGGCGGCAGAGCTGGTGCGCGCGCTGCAACGCCAGGCCCTCGAAGTCCACGTGGTGATGACCGAGGCGGCCACCAAGTTCGTGCAGCCGCTCACCTTTGCGGCGCTGAGCGGCCACAAGGTCATCACCAGCCTGTGGGACGACGCCGGAACAGCCGACGGCGGGTATGACTCCTCCATTGAACATATCGGCGAGGCGCAGTGGGCCGATGCGCTGGTGGTTGCGCCGGCGACGGCCAACATCCTGGCCAAGTTTGCCCACGGCATCGCCGACGATTTCCTAACCACGATGTACCTTGCAACCACTGCGCCTGTGCTGGTTGCTCCCGCGATGAACGTGAATATGTGGGAGCATCCGGCCACCAAGGCCAACCTTGAAACCCTGCGCCAGCGCGGCGTACGCGTGATCGAACCGGGCACCGGCGAGTTGGCCTGCGGCATGGTGGGCGCGGGGCGGATGGCCGAGCCCGAGGCGATTGCCGACGTGGTGCTCTGCGCGCTCGGCCGCTGCCACGACATGGCTGGCGAGGTTGTTCTGGTCACCGCCGGAGGCACGCGTGAGGCCCTCGATCCGGTGCGATTCCTGGGCAACCGGTCCAGCGGCAAGATGGGCTATGCGCTGGCTGAGGCGGCGCAGAGCCGCGGTGCAAAAGTGATTCTCATCAGCGGGCCGTCGGCGCTGCATCCGCCGTCGCACATCGAGGTGGTCAAGATCACGACAGCCGACGAGATGCGCGAGGCTGTGTTGGCGCGCATGAACGAAGCGACACTGGTGATCAAGGCCGCCGCAGTGGCCGACTACCGGCCAGTCAACGTCTCCGGCCAAAAACTCAAGCGAAGCGGGCCGATGACCCTGGAACTGGCGCCGACCGAGGATATTTTGGCCGAGGTGGTGCGCCGCCGCAAGCCAGGGCAACTCATTGTCGGCTTTGCTGCCGAGACCGAAAACCGCATGGAAAATGGCCGCGCCAAGCTGCTGCGCAAGGGCGCGGACGCGATCGTGGTGAACGATGTAAGCAGTGAACATACCGGCTTCGACTCGGAGATGAACGCGGCCACCTTCCTGACTCTCACGACGGCCATCGAACTGCCCGAGATGTCCAAGCGATCGCTCGCGGACCGTATACTCGACGAGATTCTCACCTTGCGCCGGCCGAGTTCCGTCATGCTGGAGATGAGCGATCACGCCGATGAGCAGGCCCGGCAGGACCAGGTGCTCAACGAGACCATTCCGCTGGCCGCAACCCGGCGTCAACTGATCATCGAATAGCGACGGCGCGGAGAGAGAAGACGTTGGCCCAACAGCTCGATTCCGCAACCCGCGACGCTCTGGTCGCCCGCGTCCGCTTCTACCGCGATCTCGGCCTGACTGAGTTTTATCGCCGCCCCGTTGATCCGGCTCTGTTGGCGCAGCTTGCTGCCGCGCAAGACGAGCAGCCGATGGCCGACACCCAAACTCCGGGTGCCCCATCCTTTCCGCTTTCTTCTGCGGAAAGGGTGGGAGACCACGAAAAAAGAGGTGCCCCAGGTCTCGATTCTGAGACCTGGGATAAAAGCTCCGAGTCCACAGAATCTCAGGAGGGAAATCCCATCCCACCCCGCAAGCTCATGCCCGCGCCACCCGCAATCGCGACCATCGTTCCAGCAACGGAGCGCGCCGCCGCACTTCAGATCATTCGCGACGAGATCGGCGACTGCACGCGCTGCGCTCTCCACAAGGGCCGCAACAAGCTGGTTTTTGGCGATGGCAACCCCGCTGCACGGCTGATGTTTGTCGGCGAGGGGCCGGGCGCCGACGAGGATGCGCAAGGGGTGCCGTTTGTAGGCAAGGCCGGGCAACTGCTCAACAACATGATCGCCGCGATGGGGCTCAGGCGCGAAGAGGTCTACATCGCCAACGTCGTCAAGTGCCGTCCGCCGGGCAATCGCGTGCCGGAGCAGGAGGAAGGCGCAACCTGCTCGCCATTTCTCTTCCGCCAAATCGATGTAGTACGGCCGCAGGTGCTGGTGGCTCTGGGCGCGACGGCGGCAACCTGGCTGCTCGGCGCGCGCCAGCCGCTGGCCGGGTTGCGCGGGCGCGTGCATGCATTCAGAGGCGCGCAGCTTATCGTTACCTATCATCCCGCCTATCTGTTGCGCGATCCTCGCCAGAAGAAGGAAGCCTGGGCCGACTTGCAAATCGCAATGCGCGAGCTGGGCCTGAAACCGCCAGACAGGGAATAGCGAGTTCTTTTTCTTTCGGCCATCGCCGCATTTCAGGCGATTCTCATAGACAATGAAAGAGTGACCTTGAGAACCCGCATTGTTTTCCTTGCGCTCTTTCTGGCGCCGTGCCTAAGCTTTTCCCAGTCGTTGACGCAGTTGCTCGCGGTGCACAGCCCGTTTGATCGCGTCACCTATAAGCCTCTTGACCGGGGCGAGCGCTGGCGGCGCTGGGTGAGCGAAGACGGACTTTCTCCAGCCATCCACGTCGAATCTTTTGCGACAGCCGCGTATTTGCAGGTCATTCCCGATCCAGCCGAGTGGGGCCGGAGTTCCGGCGGCTTCATTCGCCGTCTGGGATCGAGTTACGGGAGCAACCTGATCGAGAACACGGTGCACGAGAGCCTGGCCGGGGCCGAGCGCACCGATCCACGCTACTTTGCCTGCGCTTGTTCAGGCTTTTTCCATCGCTCGGGACACGCGCTCAAAATGACCTTATTGACCTATGACCGCAACGGCCATCAGACGCTGGACATCCCGCAACTCTCCGGCGCATACTCCAGCTCGATGATTGCGGCCACGTGGTGGCCGCACCACTATACAGCCATTGTCCAGGATGTGCAGACCGGCCACATCGAGATGGGATTCATCGGCGCCGAACACCTGGCGCAAGAGTTCGCTCCGGAGTTCAAGCGCCTGCTGCATTTGCACTTCTGAGTCGCTGCCGTAAACGTGTGAATCCCTCCGCGCTACAATTCAGTTAATCAAGGAGGTTCTATGCGCAGGATTCTTCTCGCTGTTCTGGCGATGGCATTTTCCCTGTCGCTCACCGTGCCGCTCATGGCTCAGGGCGCGCCACCGCAGGGAAGCGCCGACCAGCCCTATACCGTCGAGTACTACTATAAGTGCCAGTGAGGCCATCAGGCCGAGTTCCTGCGACTCTTCCTGAAGAACCACTACCCGCTGCTCAAAAAGATTCAAAGCACCGGGCGCATTCTCTCGCTCAAGATCGAGTCTCCGGCGTATCACACATCAGAGGAGCTCCGCTGGGACTATCGCGTGACGATTCGATACAAAAATTCGACCGCAGCGACAACGGCGAATCCAGACGAAGAGGCTTTCATCAAGGAGTTGTGGCCGGACCAGGAGACCTACAAACGAGAAGAGCAGCGCAGGTTTGAAATGCTGCTCGGTCATATCGATTTGCCGGTCACTGATATCACTCCGGAGAAGTGAGAATGGCGGGGAACAGGGAACAGAGAGTTCCACTTAGTCAAATCCGCTCCCTGCCCCATCCTTGCGCCTTTTTTCCTAGTCGTCCAACGGCTTCGCCGGCCCGCCGGGAATGAAACTGTGCCCATTCATCGAGCGCTCTTTGCTCGATGAGTGGGAGACCACAAAGGCTTGTCATCCACCATCGGGTCTTATCAATCTCCATTCTGTTTCTTGTTAGTGCGAGGGCGGAAGGCGACGAACTTGAATCGGCCACCAACCGCCATTCCCTTTTCTCTGTCGTTTTCTATTCCCGGTCTTTCCACTGCCGAACGAGGTCTGCGGCGGCTTCTGGCCACTCGGGAGACTCGAATTGAAATCCGGCGCCTAGTAGGCGTCCGGGAATAGCGCGGCAGCTTTGCAGAACAAGCTCCGGTTCGGTGCGGAGGAAGAAGGCGCCGAGTCGGATGGCTAGCGCTGGCGCGGGAAGGCCATTGGGAATATCCCAGGCCTCACGCAGCGCCGCCATGAACTCGCGGTTGGGCAGGGGGTTGGGCGCGGCTAAATTGAAGGGGCCGGCCAGTTCCTCGCGTGCCAGAAGAAAATCGACGGCTTGGGCATAGTCGTCCTCGTGAATCCACGAGATGAATTGGCGACCGTTGCCTTGAGTGCCTCCTAGACCCGCGCGGACCAGGTTCGATAGAACGCCAAAGGCGCTGCCGGGTGTCGCGCTGAGGACGACGGCGCTGCGCAGCGCGATCTTGCGAGTGCGGGGCGTATCGGCGGCAAAGAACGCGGCTTCCCAATCGCGCACGACGCGCGGAGTGAAGCCGCGCCGACTGCTCCAAGGTTCTGGCCCGAAAACCGTCTCAGCCTCGACCGCAGTGTTTTCGTCCGACGCAAAATCGTTGCCACTCGCATCGACAATTCGCTTGTAGAGGGTTGCCGCCGAGGCATTCATCCACACCTTGGGCGGGTCGGAGAGCCCAGCAATCACGTCTCCCAACAGGCGCGTCGAGCGGATACGCGACTCATAAACGGCGCGGCGGTTGGCCTCGTTGTAGCGGCAGTTGACGCTGCGTCCGGCGAGGTTGATGCAGAGGTCCGCGCCTTCGAGGTATTCGGTCCATGGGCCGGCGCTTTCGCTATCCCAATGAACGGTCTGCCAAGGCGCTGAGTAAGGGCTTCGAGTCAACACAGTGACAAGATGGCCCTGCTCCTGAAAGTGGCGCGCCAGCATCTGGCCTACCTGACCGCTGCCCCCGGGAATGACGATGCGAAGACGGGGTGCGCTCGTGGCGTCGATCGATTCCATAGAATCAGCTTACGGCGTCGGATTCGTCCGTGGCTGCTGGACTGGTCCTTGCCGCGCCGGGATACCACTGTGAGATCAGTAGAGCAGCACCGCGATCCGGTACGCGGTGAACCAGCCCTGCTCGCCCTGCGCCGGGCAACTGCCCACCTCCGCCCTGCTGAACCTTCCCGACGCCAGTTCCTTGGTCAACTCGCCGGGCAGTCGGCTTAGCTCCGAATCCTGCCAGCGCATGATGAATCTGATTCGTCCGCGAGAGTCGGAGCCGGGCACTCCGTCGTCCGTTTTGCAAGCCTCGCGCGCAGCCTTCACATCGTGCTGAATTTCGACCCCGCCGCTTTGCACCATCCCCGCAACCCAGGTCTCCACTTGCGCCTGTGTCAGTACCGGCACGTTGCGCGAGTAATCGGCCACCGCATAGAGCCCACGACGGCCAGTCACAATGGCCACTCCAATCCTGTCCACCGAGGGATTCAGCAGGTTGGTTCGGTGCCCCGGCGAATGCATCCACTGCTGGTGGATCGTTCCAGGGTCGGGCCCGAGCGCGACGTTTTCCTCGACCAGGTTGAAGTGCGCCCCGGCCCGCGCGGCCCTTTCCGCAGGTTCGGGCTCGCCTGGGTATTGATGGGAGATTGGCCCCTCGGCGGCCATGCGAAGGCAGTGCTGGCGCGCTGCGGTGGCCAACGCCGGGTCCCACTTCAATGGTCCGGCACCGGCAGCGGTTCGAGCCTGATTCGCCAACTCGACGATTCGCCATGCCTCGGCCTGAATCGCGCCCGAGCTGGCGGGCTGTGACGGCCGTGCCTGCGCCACGAGCATTGACGCGCCCAGCGCAAGCCAGACAACACAAACTCGACTCAGGGAGCTCATAGCCGTTTCAACACGGTTCTACCGCCACTGTCGCGGTATTCTGGCAATGCCGATGCATTTTTTTGTTAGTACGATGCCAGCCCTTCGCAACCGCATCCACCGCCGGCCGCTGCCCGTCACCGTCGCCGCCGTTTATGTGACTATGGGTGCCCCATATCTGGCGCGGTCGCTTTGCGCCAGATATGGGATACCACAAACGCCAATCAGCACCTCTGAAGTCCTCAGCCAAGAGCCTCGTTTCCTGGAGGTCCAATGAAGATCGGCGTAGTGAGCGACACCCACGGCCTCTTTCGCCCGGAACTCGTCAACGCCCTTGCCGGCGTGGAACGTATTCTCCATCTCGGCGACGTGGGCAAATTGGCGGTCCTCAAAGAACTGGAGACAATCGCCCCGGTCACAGCCGTCCGCGGCAACGTGGACCGCGAAGGCCCGTGCAGCAAACTTCCCGAGACCGAAGTTACGCTCATCGCGGACCGCTACGTCTACATGCTCCACAATCTAGAGACCCTCCACCTCGACCCCGCTGCCGGCAAGTTCGTCATGGTCCTCTTTGGCCACAGCCACGTGCCCAACTTCTACCGCCGCAAGGGCGTGATCTACTTCAATCCCGGCTCCTGCGGCCCGCGCCGGTTTGAACTGCCGGTCACCGTGGGCCTGCTCGAAGTCGATGACGGCGCTTTTACTCCAAGGATCGTCAAGCTGCTTTGATTGCGTGCAATTCACATCGAGTCCCAGCGCCCGCGTCCGCTCGAACCGGGCGAACGGCCTGAGTACGACTCAAGCTGATTGGCTTCCCACCGCACTCCGTGAACTCTCTCGCCGGTTCATTCTTCACCAGCGCCCAGTGTCCGAAACAATCCGCATTGTGGTACTTTCAGCAAAGCTCTTTAGGCAACCATCACGGGTATACTGTTCAAATTGAAAGCATTATGGTCCAGATTGCATCGGACGATCGTTGGGGTCGGATTTCAGCCCAGAGGTGTGCACTATGAATTCGAGAGCGATTCTGTTCCGCAGTTTGGTCGCCTGTCCCCTGGTCCTGCTTCTTACTCCTGGACTGGCCGCGCAGACGCCGTCTTCCGAACCCAAGGCGGAGGTGGCCCCGTCCAGCACCTCATACGATCTGTTTGTGATGCCCGGGTCGGACTTCGATCGCCCCGGGCTCGTACCCAGGGCCAACCTCAACATCGGCATCGGACATACCTTCGGCTTCCTCAAGAAGGACCCCATCGGCGACGAGCTGACCATTGCCTATACCTATGAAAACGCCGGCTCCCACGGGTTTTTCCATACCAACTTCGGATCGCACACCGAGGCGCTGGGCGTGATGAAGAACTTCGGATTGCCCAAGACCAAAGCTCTAACCGGGTACACGTGGATTCAGGCCGGCCTGACCAGCTTCACCGGTTACTCTCATGTCGAAAACCGCTTCTACGACGGTGAGGCGCTGGGCCTAGCCATCCACTTCAACGATCATAACGGCGTCTGGATTCAGGAGAGTTACAACAAGATCCCCACCGTGCCGTGGTACACCACCGCCGGCATCGGGTACACGTACAGCTGGTGAGAGACGGAGCCGCCTGCTCCTTCATGCGGAGGTTTGCCCAGCGACAGACAACGTCAGTCAGAAAACTGACCAATACTCAGTTCAAGGAAGTACTGATGCCGCAAGCTGGCCGTATACGCCTGCGAGGCGCCCTCGCCAAGCATCATCTGGAGAGGGCCGCACTGCACCAGGTGAATGAGCAGAAAGACCAACGACACCACCAGCCAGATGACCGAAGAGTGAGCGCAAGCCGTATAAGAATCTGTTTCACAGGCTGGTTTCAGCGATGAACCAGAGATCAGAGGTCTGAGATCAGAGAACAGTCACCGACCCAGATTCGTGGTATCCCAGGTCTCAAAATCTAGACCCAGGGGTACCCGGCGACGGTCAGGTTTCAGGGTTTGGATCAGTGCTTGCCGGCAGCCTTTGCTCAGCCGCCTCAACACGTATCTTCGCGATGCGCCGGCCTTCCATCTCGACCACGGTCAGCTTGCGCCCTTCGTGAACCACAAATTCGCCGACCATGGGTATATGCCCAAGCCGCATCAGCACAAATCCAGCCAGTGTCTCCACGCCGCCGTCGCGCGGCAGGTCCCACTGCATCTGGGTCTCAAGGTCGCGGAGGTTGACGCCGCCATCCATCAGCAGAGCGCCAGTCGCCGTGGTCAACACGGGCAGGGCCGGGTCGTCGAACTCATCCTCCAACTCGCCGGTCAACTGTTCGATCGCGTCCTCTGCGGTGACCAGGCCAACTGTCGAGCCGTATTCATCGACCACAATGGCCATCTGCCGACGCCGTTGCTGAAACTCGATAATCAGGTCGAGCACGGTCTTGGTCTCGGGCACCACCAGCACATCGCGCATCACCTGCGAGAGCTTGAGTTCGACAAACGGAGCGCTCCGGCGGAAGAACATCAGCCGCGACAAATCCTTCGAATAAACTACCCCGACAATGTGCTCCGGCCCCCGGCTCTCGTCATAGACCGGCACGCGCGAGCGCGACTGTTCGATGACCTGGGCACTGGCCGCTTCCACTGTCATCTTCGAGGGCAGCGAAATGATCTTCTGCCGCGGGGTCATGATCTCGCGGATCGGCACGTCGTCCAGCTCCAGGGCGCGGTGGATGAGTGTCTCCTGAAAGCGCGGCAGGACGCCCATGCGGCGGGCGGCGGTGGCGATGAGTTTGAGCTCCTCGGGCGAATGCACCTGGGCCCGCTCGCTCATTGGGATGTCGAATCCACGCAGGATCACGGCGGCAGAACCCTTGAGAAGCCGCACGGCGGGTCGCGCCACGGCCATGAAAAGCAGCATCGGCGGAGCTACGGCGACCGCCAGCGCCTCGGCTCGCCGCAGCGCCAGCGACTTAGGCACCAGTTCGCCTACGACTACGTGGAAGTAAGTGATGAGAGCGAAGGCCAGCGCTACAGCGCCGATGCCCGCCACATGGGCATAAATGTGAGCAGTGGTCGGTGTGACCGGCAAAGCATCGAGCCAGCCGGCAAAGACGCTCGCGGCCAACGGTTCGCCGATCCATCCCAGAGCCAGCGAGCAGAGAGTCACTCCAAGCTGCACCGCAGGCAAAAAGTCGTCCAAGTCCTGTTGCAGCCGCCGCGCGGCGCGCGAGCCCGGAACCCCCGCGGCCAGCATCTGCTCGAGCCGGGAGTCGCGGATCGAGACCAGGGCGAACTCGGCGGCCACAAAGAAGCCGTTGGCCAGAATGAGCAGGGCCACGGCGACAAACTCAAGCAGCGAAAGACCGTGCATCTCGCTTGTGAGCATAGCACCAGAGTCGGTTGCATCAGCGCGCTTTGAGAGGGCACGGCGTTAGCCGTGCCGCAGTAGAGACTATAAGGTTGCGGGCTTTAGCCCCTGAGGGATGTTTTGAGTCGGGTTTGTGAAATCAGTTCTCGGAAGAGAACAGAGCTCTGGAATAGCCGCCCAGGGAATCTCGAATTCGCTTGCCGGCCCAACTCTCTGGAACCAATCCTCCTCTCGCTGCGTATGAGTGAAAAGAAACGGAAAAGCGCCGGCCGGCGAAAAGATGGTTAACGAATGACGGACTGGCTGCGTCTGATTTGTTGAGTCCGTTCATTCACTTGTCCTTATCGTCCTATCCACGCGCTCGGCCGGATCCTCGTCTGGGCCCCGGAGATTCACGAGCCATTCGCACCTCGGGAGGTTGCTGTGACTGCATCGCGCAAAAGGAGCAAACGATTCTGGATCTGGCTGGGCGCCGGTGGGTTTTTCGTTGTTCTCGTGCTGGGCATTGGCCTGGCGCGGCTGGCGCGGGGATCGTCCATCGATCCGAACAAACTGGCCAAGGTGACGCGCGGTGATGTGGCAAAGTCGGTTGTCGCCACCGGGAAGATCCAACCTATCACCAAGGTCGAAGTGAAGTCCAAGGCCTCGGGCATCGTGGAAAAACTCCTCGTCGACATCAACTACCAGGTGCACAAAGGCCAGGAACTCGCGCAGCTCGATCAGCAGGAGATCATGGCGCAGGTTGAGGCCCAGCGCGCGCAGCTCGCGTCGGCCGAGGCCAATGTCGGCACCTACCAGGCTAATGTCGATCAGGACAAGGTCAACGCCGCGGCTCCCGATCTGCCCATGTACAAGGCCACCCTTGACCGCAACCTCGAGATGCAAAAGGAAGGCATCGTCAGCCACCAGGCCCTCGACGATGCCAATAAGGATTACCTTGCCGCGCTAACCCGCCGCGACAGTTCCAAGGCTCAGATCGGCGTCGATACAGCCAAGCTCAAGCAGGCCAAGGCGCAAGTGATGCAGGCCCAGGCCAGCCTCAAGCAGCTTGAAGAGCAATTGAGCTACACCACCATCGTTGCGCCCATGGACGGCGTCATCCTCTCCCGCGATGTGGAGATGGGAGACGCGGTCAGTTCGATTCTCGTACTCGGCTCCACGGCCACGCTGGTGATGACCGAGGGCGACATCCGCGAAGTCTATGTGCAGGGCAAGGTCGACGAGGCCGACATTGCGCACGTCTACATGAATCAGCCGGCCCGCATCAAAGTCGAGAGCTTCCGCGACCGCGTCTTTAACGGCAGGGTTACCAAAATCTCCCCCATGGGCGTCGAAAAAGACAACGTAACCACCTTTGAGGTGCGTGTTTCAATCGACAACCCCGGCGGTGAGCTCAAAGCAAACATGACGGCCAATGCCGAGATTCTGCTCGATGAGCACAAAGGCGTCCTGACGGTGCCCGAAAACGCCGTCATCTACGACAACCAGAAGAAAGCTACCGTCGAGATTCCAGACAAGAAGCAGAAGGAAGGCAAAAGCAAGGTGCCCGTCACGGTCGGATTGTCCAACGGCTCGGTCACCGAGATTCTCACCGGCCTGAAGGAAGGCGACCAGGTCATTCTACAACAGTGAACAGTGGACAGTGGTCAGTTTCGCTTTGGCGGCACCGGCAGTCTTGGCGTCCCAAATGAAATCTGTTCAACCGGCCACAACGGTTTTAAACAACTCAATTGACCGCCGTTCACTGTTCATTGTCTTCTGTTCACTGACTCCTGACAACTGACCACTGTCCACTACGAGAGGCACACAATGAAGCATCATCTTTTAGCAACAGCAGCAGCGGCGGCTCTGGCGCTGGCGGCTCTTCCGGCGCTGGCATCGGAGGCCACCTTCGAGCGTACGCTTTCAGTGAGCGGGCGCGTTGAGTTGTCAGTCTCAACCGGTTCGGGCAACATTCACATCACGCGCGGCGCAGACAACCAGGTGCACATCTGGGGCAAGGTCAAGTCGGGCTGGGGAGGGAGCGAGGAACGAGTGCGCGAGATCGCGGCGCATCCATCGATCGAGCAAACGGGCAACATCGTCCGCATCGGCGGCCACAACGAGAATCTGCACAACATCAGCATCGATTATGAGATCCAGGCGCCCGAGAACTCGTTCCTTGATGCCGGTTCCGGCTCGGGCGACATTACCGTTGACGGCGTGGGAGAAAACGCAAAGATCCACACCGGCTCAGGCAACATTCATGCAACCGGCCTGCACGGTGGCTTCAAGGCTGATACCGGCTCGGGAAACATCTATGTCGACCAGACGGGCCAGGGCGATGTGAATGCGCAGACCGGCTCGGGCAACCTCGAGTTGCGCAACCTGCATGGAGGCGTGCATGCGGGCACCGGCTCGGGCAATCTCAAAGTGGCTGGAACGCCGACAACCGACTGGAAGCTCTGGACCGGCTCGGGCAACATCGACTTTTCCTCCGGCGGCGCAGCATTTACGCTTGAAGCCTCCACCGGCTCCGGCGACATTCACACCGATATGGAGATGCTGTCCCGAGGCTCGTCGGATCACCACCATGTGAATGGCAAGATCAATGGCGGCGGTCCAACCGTGCGCATGGAGACTGGCTCAGGCGACATTCGCGTCCATTGACAGCTAACAGTTGACAGCAGACAGCTAACGGTAGTGGGCCGGCAACTGTTAGCTGTCAGCTGTTGACTGTCTGCTGCACGTTTAAACTGGAAACATGGTTCGCATTCTCCGTCCAATTCCAGTCGAACAACTAAAGCTGATGGTCTTCGATCTCGATGGCACCCTCATCGACTCCGCGCAGGATCTCTGCAACAGCGTCAATGCAACTCTGGCTCACTTCGGCTGCAAGCGGCTGCCCGATGCGATCGTCGCCAGCTACATCGGCGACGGCGCCATCATGCTCATGCGCCGCGCGCTCTTTGGAGTGGATGCGGCCGAGGTCGACGAGCCATTCCTCGCGAAGGCCTACGCGTATTTCCTCGATTACTATCGCGAACACAAGCTGGACTTCACATATGCCTACAACGGCGTTCTCGAGTCCCTCGCCGCTCTGCGCCAGTTGCGCGATGGACCGCCCCGGAAGATGGCCGTTCTCACCAACAAGCCGGTTCGCCCGGCGCAGGCCATCTGTGAGGCGTTAAAGCTCGCGCCCTTCTTCCTGCACATCTATGGCGGCAACAGCTTCAAGACCAAGAAGCCCGATCCGGAGGGCATCCGGTCGCTGATGAACGAAGCCGGCGCCAAGCCCCAGGAGACCGTCATGATCGGCGACAGCCAGGTGGATGTCGAAACCGCGCGCAATGCCGGTACGTGGTCGATCGGCTGCACCTTCGGTCTCTCGCCCGAGAGCCTGACCACCACCCCCCCCGATGTCCTGGTGGATTCCGCAGCCGAGTGGATCTCGGCGCTTAGCCCGGTAAACTAAGACCCGATCAGCCGAAGTCGTGATGCTCTTTCCAGATCTGGGGCCAAGGCTTGCGGGGAGGGCCGCAGAGAAAGATGTAGGGATGGTAGAGACTCTCCTCGTTTTGGACGACTTCGGGGTTGCCGTTTTGACCGGCGATACGGCAGTTGGTGAAGATCTGATTGGCCTCATCGGGTCGAAGGCCGAGAGCAATGATAGTGGTGGGTCCAGGAGTCGGGTAGCCGCGCAGCCACTCTGAGTTGGTGGTGCCGATGGGGATGGGAAGCGAGTAGGCGGGACCGAGGATCTCGATGGCGCCGTACTCGCCGTAGTTTCCGGTGGTGATGCCGAGATGGGCCCGCTGCTCGGGCGTGAGCGAGTCGCGAATTCCGGCAACAGTCTTCACCAGCTCCGGCCAGCCGACCTCCTCGCGGAGATCGCCGTTGTTGCGCAACGCGAACTCTTTCAACGGACCCGATGAAGCCAGTGGAATGACGATCGCGCAGACGTAGGCTCCGCAGACCGCGAGGCCTGCGAAGAAGACTACTTCGATCGTGCGCCGCGCAAGCCAGGGCAGGGAAGTCAGCCACCTTTCGCTTACTGCCGCGCCCATGGCCATGAGCATTGGATAAGCGCCGGCCATGTAATAGCCACGGCCTTTGGCAAGGAAGAAGAGCGCAAGGGGGATCAGGTACATCCATGCAAGCAAGCGATAGCGCCTGCTGCACAGGAAGGCAACCAGGCCAGCTATACAGAGCGGAACGGCAAATGAGTTTACGCAAACCCAGAGCTGCTGGGTCAGAAAGCCGTCGGCACGGCCTTCGCCCACGTCGCGAATGTGAATGTGGTGAAGAAAGTGGTAGGAAATGAAGTCATGCCGCACCTGCCAGAGAAAATTGGGCAGGCAGATGAGGAAGGCCAGAGCGATGCCGCCCCAGAACCAGCCGCATAGGAGGTAGCGGCGCGCGCGGGAGAGGATCAAGCCGCCGACAACTCCGGCAATAAGAAACACAATCGAATACTTGGTCAGCAGACCCATGCCAACGGCAGCGCCGATCGCCAGGCACCAGCGCGGATTTTCGCTCTTGAGCAAGCGAATCGTGAAATATGCGATCAGCACCCACCACAGGAAGTCGAAGGTTGTGTATTGGAATTCCGTACCCTGAAAGAGCGGCAAGGGCGAGAGCGCGACTGTAAGAGCGGCAGTGAACTGCGCAAGCCGTCCGCCGCCCAGTTCGCGCGCCATGAGCCCGGTGACTACGGTGACCGCTGCCTGGGCTATGACAGAGAAGAGCCGCAGGCCGACGAGCGAGAGGCCGAAGATCTCAAGTCCGATGCGCTCGACAAACGGAGTGAACGGCGGATAAGCGACGAAGCCCCAGTCAAGATGCCGCGCATCGCTCAAAAACTGGAGTTCGTCGCGATGAAAGCCGTAACGGCCGTTGGTGATCAGATGGAGCAGCGTGACGGCGGCTGCAATCGAAAGCAGGATCACCCATTCGGTCCGGCGCGGGCCGCCGAACGGTCCCAGACTCTGCTCGCTCTTTACGGAAATACTGCCCAATGCGCTCAAATTCCGCCCCAACAACTTCTACCTCAAGGTCTGTGCTTTGGTTTCTACCTGGGCCGCCAGTTCGGCTCGCTCCTGCGGCGAAGCGATCTTGACGGTGGCCATTCCCGCCGCAGCCGCTGCGGCAATGCCCATATCCGTGTCTTCAAAGGCCAGGCAGTGCCCTGGCGCAACGCCCAGCCGCTCGGCAGCCAGCAGAAAGGCATCTGGAGCCGGCTTGCTGTTGATGTAATCCTCCGAGCCGACGATTGTCTCAAACTTGTCGATCAGATGCAATGCGCTCAGAGCCTTCGTCACTGAGATTCGCCTTCCCCCCGAAACGACGCCGAAGGGAATCCGCCCATGTTCGGCCTCGATCAATTCCAGCACCTCTGGAATCGCCTTGAGTTGCGGCAGCAACGCGAAGTAGAGTTCCTCCTTGTGTTCGGCGAGAGCCTCGACCGGCATGGCGAGGCCGTGCATCTCATTCAGTGTGGCAATGATCTCGCGCGTAGGCTTGCCGCCCCAGGAGTAGAAAAGATCCTCGGGAAAGGGGCAATTCCACTCCGCAAAGGCCGTCTTCCAGGCGATGTAGTGCAGTGGCATGGAGTCGACGATCGTGCCGTCGCAGTCGAACAGATAGGCGCGGAAATCGCCTTGTGGCAATTCAAGTTTCATGCGGTATGAAAGCTCCTTTTTCTGATTGAATGAAATGTCTTGCAGATTATTACTGACGATTCGTGCAAACTAGCAACATGACAATGTGCCGAGATGGATTTGTCGCAATCCAGTCGAATGCTCCCCTAGGGAGCGGGCGAGACTTGTAGCGCTGAACTCCAGATCGGCTGTCCTGAGGGTCTTTTGGCCCTCAGATACCTCGTCAGCCCTTGAATTTCGGGTAATTGCGCATTCTGTAAGAAATGCAGGCTAGGAGGGTACCCCCCACCCCCTATATATTCTCAGAACCCTGGTGACAATTAATTCGCCAACAGGTGCAAAAGGGTCACTATCTCGGATTCTCTGAGCCGCAACCGCCTTCGCCCGGCTTGGTCGGCTCCATCCTGAGTGCGTTATTGAAGCGGTTGAAGTAGTTGAAGAGCCCGATGGCGCAGAGCAACTCCACAATCTCGCCCTCGGAGTAGAAGGAGTGCAATTCCGCGAACTGCTCGTCGCTAACGGCGTTGGCATCTCGCGTAACGGTCTCCGCGAACTTCAGGGCAGCCTTTTCGGCGGGAGTGAAGTCTTCCCGCACCGCCCACTCGGAGAGATTTGCGAGTTGGTCGTCCGTCCAGCCGAGATTTCTGGCGAGAATGGTGTGGCTGGCCAGGCAGTAAGGCGTCTCGTTCACCTGGCTTGTGCGGACGATGATCAGTTCTTTCAGCTTGGCCGGGACCGTGCCCGTGTTCAGGATAGCGCCAAAATGGGCCTGCATCGTCGAGAAGATCTCAGGTCTGTGAGCCATCACACGGAACATGTTCGGCACGTTGCCACGCTGGGCAAAGACCTTGTCGTAGATTGCGGCCATCTCCGGGGTCACTTCGCCGCGGTCCAACCGTGAGATTCGGGACATCTAGCCCTCCTGTTTGCTTCTTCTATGGTATCGCCCTCGCCGGTCGGAGGAGCCGGTTGAACTCCTGAACGCGAGTCCGCCAAGGTCACGGCCGGGATGCAAGTCCCACTGCTGCGGAGCCTTGTGTGGCAGTCAAGCCGCGTGGCCGTAACCCAAGCCTACATGGAGGCCAATGCTGAGCGGCAACCGATACCGATTCGGCAAGCAGCGGGGAGCAAAAATTGACCGCCGTCTTGAAAACCGGGACATACTACGTACATTCGGCATTAAAAAACCGGAGCCGCCAATTTCTGCTCCGGTATAAATCATCTGTTTTCTTTAGTGTATCTGGCTCCTCAGGTAGGACTCGAACCTACAACCCTTCGGTTAACAGCCGAATGCTCTGCCATTGAGCTACTGAGGAGTGATTGGCGTAAATTGTCCTCTATCAAGGTAGCAGAGAGCTCGAAACACGTCAAAATCTAATATCGACTCTCTTCCTTTTTAGAGTTCGACCTGCCACCATTAGGGCCAAACCGTCCTCCGGGTTGCACGTTGGAAGAGTTGTTTGCGCTTTTACTCTTAGAAGACTCCAGTCCCACCTAGCCCGGAAAAGGTGTTGTTTGGAGAGCGCCTTGAGCGGAAGTGTTTTCCAGGGTGACCGCGCTGAGAGTGGAGCCCAAGATGACTAGCCTGCACTCGGTAGTTTTGTCACAAATCGCCGCCGGTCCATTTCCGTTGAGCCTACTGGAGAGTTTCATGAGCTTCAATCGTCTGTCTGTCAGGTTCCTGATTTGATCGTGATCAGCTTTGCGTGGTCCGAAGTTGGATGCGGCTCCGTCACCAAAGGCGCCAGTTCGAACCCCGTGTCCACTTGCCCAACGCACGCGCTTCCAGGCCAAGCGGCTGACACCGCGTTGACGGTGGTGGCCTGAGCAAGCTCCGACCTGCCAATAAGTCTCACTTCGACTACTCTTATCTCCTGAGGGTGCCGGTCTTGTACGAGCAGTTCTTCGCCGCCCCTTAACGGACGGGTTGCCTTTCGTCTTCGACGACGGGCGCAAATTCACGCTTGGGATTGCGAAGGTCGGTATCCGCGATCATTCTGCCGCGGCAGGAGATTGCGAATCGTCCTTTATCGACTTCGACAAATTCTACGTTGTCGCCGGTCTTGAGTCCAAGGTTTTTGCGCACTTGCGGGGGAAGTGTGATGCGGCCGTTGAAGGTGACCATTGCGGTGGGCATTTGGAACCTCTGCGTGTATTTTAACCTTCAGATCCGCAATCTGACTAGACGGCAGCCTGTGGAAAGCTCGGTGGGCCGCCTGGATCACGTTCCAGCAAGGCCAACCTTGAGATCGGGCGAGAGTGCGATGATGGAATCGCATGAATGTGCTAACCTCCGAGGCCGTAGTTCTGCGCACTTGGCCGGTCCATGAAGCCGACCTGATTGTGAGCTTCTTTACGCGTGACTACGGCAGGGTACGGGGGGTGGCCAAAGCTGCGCTCAAGAGCCGAAAGCGCTTTGGCGGGGCGCTGGAGCCGATGACCGTGGCCCGCGCCTGGTTTGCCGAACGGCCCCGGCAGGAGTTGGTCAGGCTGGATCAGCTCGAAATCCTGCGCTCGCCACTTTCAGCGGCTGTCGATCCCGTGCGCATGACGGTGCTCAGCTTTTTCGCAGAGGTTCTGGACGAATCGCTGCCCGACCACGATCCCCAGGAAACGATCTTCCGCCTGCTGGTGGCCGTGCTGGAGCAGACCACGGTCGAGCAGCCCTGGATGCCGTTGACCTATTTTCAGCTTTGGATGACTCGGCTCATGGGCTTGCTGCCAGATATTGCCCGCTGCACCGCCTGCGGCGAAGCGCTCAAAACCGGCGAGGCCAGCTTTAACACAGTTGGCGACGGCCTCTTCTGCGCGGTGCACCGCAACGGCAATGCAAGCGAGCTCTCGGCGGACTCCTGGCAACTGGCGCTGCGCATGTTGCGGGCGCCTGTCGCGGCCTTCGCCGTCGAGCCTTGGCCCAGACGGCGGGCACAAGATCTGCGTCGCTTCACGCTGCAAGCCTTGGAACGGCATTTGGAGCGCAAGCTGCGCTCGGCCGAGGCTCTGGCGCGGCTGGGATGCTGAACAGGGCAGACCAAGAACTCTCCGTGCCCCATCCGGACGCCTTGTTTCTGGCGCATGGGTGGGAATCCACGAACTTCGGTCGGGTGTGGCTGCAAGGCTGATAAAATCGATTGAGTCCCGACGAGAGAGAGTTAACCTGTGTCCTCATCCCGAGCCTTATCGCAACCAAAGACTATCCCGCTCACATTTCAAGAGCTTTTGTTTCGCTTGCAGAGATTCTGGGCGGAGCGCGGCTGCGTGTTGCAGCAGCCCTTTGACGTCGAAGTGGGCGCGGGCACCATGGCGCCGGAAACCTTTCTGCGCGTGCTGGACCCCAAGCCCTACAAAGTCGGCTACGCGCAGCCCTCGCGGCGTCCGGCCGACGGCCGCTACGGGGAGAATCCGAACCGGCTCTTCCGCCATACGCAATTTCAATTGATTCTGAAGCCGCCTCCGGTGAATGCGCAGGAGATCTATCTCAAATCTCTTGAGGCGATTGGCATCGATCTCTCAAAGCATGACTTGAAGTTTGAAGAGGACAACTGGGAGGGCCCGACGGTCGGTGCGTGGGGCGTCGGTTGGCAAGTGATGATGGACGGGATGGAGATCACCCAGTTCACCTACTTCCAGCAGTGCGGGGGACTAGATCTCGACCCCATCTGCGCCGAGCTGACCTATGGATTGGAACGCCTCTGCGCCTTCATGCAGGATGTGGACTCAGTCTATGACGTGGTCTGGGCGCGCGACCCCGACTCCGGCGCGGTGGTGACCTATGGCGATGTCCGTCTGCCCGAGGAGTTGCAGTACTCGGTCTACAACTTCGAGGATGCCGATGTCGAGCGGCTCTGGTCGCACTTCAACAGCTACGAGGCCGAGGCGAAGGCGCTGCTGACGCGGGCGAACGCAATACTGGCGGATGAGAAGGCCAGCGCAGTGGAGAAGCGGCGTTTTCCGGTCATCCCGACCTATGAGCTGGCGCTCAAGTGTTCGAACCTCTTCAACCTTCTGGATGCGCGCGGGGCGATCAGCGTCACCGAGCGGGTGGGCATGATCGGGCGCATTCGCAATCTGGCCGTGGGTGTGGCCAAGGCGTATGTAGCGCAGCAGACATAGTAGTCGGAGGGAGCAGGAGCCTTCCGGCTCCTGACGAAAGCAGAAAACGAAAACGTGGGCGTTAGCCCCGGGTTTTCCGATCCCAAATTCTGAATCTTGAAAAACGCGGAAAGAAACTCAAAACAATGTCGGACTTTTTGTTGGAGATTGGGCTGGACGAGATTCCAGCCCGCATGATTGCCGGGGCCGAGGCCGAGTTGGGCCGCCGCGTCAACGAACTGCTCACGCGTGAGCGGTTGCTTGCCTCTGGGGCCAGACTCACCACCTACTCGACGCCGCGCCGACTTGCAGTGCTGGTCGAGGGTGTGTTGGCGAGCCAGGCCGATACCGAGGAGAAGCTGACCGGCCCTTCGTGGAAGGTCGCCTTCAAGGATGGGGCGCCGGCCGCGGCAGCCGCGGCCTTTGCCAAGAAGGCCGGAGTGGCCCTGGATGCGCTCGAAAAGGTAACCAACGCCAAGGGCGAGTATGTTGGCGCGACGGTGAAGCGTGAGGGAGTGGCCGCACCGCAGGTGCTGGCAGCGGAGTTGCCCAAGGAAGTGCTAGGCCTCTACTGGGCCAAGAATATGTATTGGCGCGCGGGAAAGCCGGAGCGCTTTGTGCGGCCCGTGCGCTGGGTTGTTGCGCTTGTGGATTCGGCGATTGTTCCTCTGGAGATCGCGGGGATTGCTGCGGGGAATGTGAGCCGCGGCCACCGCGTGCTGCATGGCGAGGACCCGGTTGTGCTGGCCAAGGCTACCGACTACGCAGAGGCGTTGCGGAAGGCGTTCGTCATCGTTGACGTGGCCGAGCGCAGGCATTCGATTCGTAAGGCGCTCGATGCGGCGACGCGCTCTGTTGCCGGAGCGCGCTGGCGCGAAGATGAACCGCTGATTGAAACGGTAGTTCATCTCACTGAGTGGCCTTCCGTGGTGCTGGGAGATTTTGAGCCTGAATATCTGGCGTTGCCCGAAGAGGTACTGGTCACCGTGATGCGCGACCACCAGAAGTATTTCGCGGTCGAGGGAGCGGACGGCAAGCTGGCCCCGCATTTCCTGGCCGTTCTCAACACGCAGGTCGATGCTGAGGGTGAAGCGATCATTCGCCATGGCAATGCGCGCGTGCTGCGTGCGCGTTTCAAAGATGCGCGCTTCTTCTGGGAGGTGGATCAGAAGACCCCCTTGGAAGAGCGTATCGAAAGCCTGAAAAACGTCACCTTCCAGAAGGAACTTGGAAGTTATTATCAAAAGACCGAAGCCGTTCATCGACTGGCGAGTTCATTGTGCGGCAGACTTATCGTCACCAAACAAGTCCTTCGCGAGGTCTTGCCGGACAAGGACGCCCTATCCAAGGCAGCTTGGCTGTCAAAAACGGACCTGACTACTGAATTGGTAAAAGAGTTCACCGAATTACAAGGTGCCATTGGTGGCCTTTATGCTCGGTCGCAGGGTCTAGGCGATAGTGTCGCGGACGCAATTTATTGGCAATATCGTCCTGTGAACACAGACGACGAGATTCCACCTACTATCGAGGGTCAACTTCTCGGAATCGCTGACCGCATAAACACCATCGTTCGTATGTTCTCCATCGGACTTTCTCCTACTGGATCAAAGGATCCGTTTGCGCTACGTCGTGCAGCTAACTCCGTGGTTAAGATTCTTTACGAATCTCAGTTGCCATTTACGCTGAGAGATTTATACGAATTCGCAATTAACGAAGTTGAGGGCTGTTCACAAGCCAAGCTTGATGAAGATGTAGAAGCTTTCTTTGCCGAGCGCACGAGCTTCTATATGCGAGATGTCCGCGGCTTCGCTTACGACGTTGTGAACGCTGTGCTGGCTGCGGGAGGCGACGATGTGCGCGATGCGATTGCCCGCGCCGAGGCTCTGACGGCGGCGCGCGAGTCGGAGGATTTTGCCGCGATCACCGCGGCTTTCAAACGCATCAAGAACATCCTGCGCCAGGCCCAAGAAAAGGGATTTGCACTTGGCTCAACCCAGGATGTGACACTCGCGCCGGAGGCCCAGCAGCTTGCGGATGCGGCCGCGGCGCTGGCTCCCGAAGTTGCCTTCCTGCGCGGAGAGAGAGCGTACGACGAAGCACTGGCGCGAATCGCCACGCTGCGACCGGTCGTCGATGCCTTCTTCGACAAGGTGATGGTGCTCGATCCCGACGCGGCAGTGCGTGGGGCGCATTTGGGACTAATCGATGGAGTGCTGCGCGGCTTCTCGGGCATCGCGGACTTCAGCGAGATTGTGACGGGGTGATAATCGTGTTGCCTTTGCCGAACGGTTAGGTTTCGTTGTTTCCCAGGTCCCAAAAGCGGGACCTGGGGCACCCACAAGAGTCGAGGCACCCTCCTGGGGCACCTTCACGTTCATTTGATCGGGATTATCTGCTCTGCATCCTCGTCTCTTGCATCCCGTCTACAATCTATAGAGATGTCCGACACGCTTTATCTGAGCTTGTGGTACCCGAATCTGCGCCTGGCCGCACTAGCCGACAAACTAACGGCGGTGTTGGGAGCCTTTGCCGCGCACGGCGGCGAGACGCGCGTCTATGCTGCGACTGTATGGCCGATCAATTGGACAGAGTCCCCGGTCTTTCAGCAGGTTTACGGTCGCAGAATTGGAGCGGGCGGCGACGGAACCACCGCGCTGGGCGCTGAGCCGCGTCTTGCCGTCGATGAGGCACTCGAGACCCTCCACGACGACTACGCGTATGAATTTCAGATCGGATGGAGCTTGTGGGAGCTGGAGACGTCAGGTGCTCTCGACTCACGCTGGATGCGGGAGCCGCGGCTGGTGCGGGTGACGGGCTTTGGACCGCTCTTCGACGAGAGAGCCTACGAGGCCGACGGGCACATCCGCATCGACTTCGGTTCGGATACTCCATTCCTGGAGGAAGATCTGGAGCTTGACTCGGTGGCTGCCGGGCACGTTGAAGAAAATGTGCGCCAACTGGTCGATTTGACTGCCGCAGTCGAGAAGGGCTCAGGAGCCACTGCGCGCCTGTTGTGGAGCGAACTGGGCGAGAGCCTCGCGCAGCGACTGGCGGCCCGGTTATCGACGCTGCTTGGAGGGTCGAACTGACCGTGCGGATCACCATTGAGAGGCTACGAATGCTGGTGGTGGCGGCAGGGGTTCTGCTGGTTGCCTCGCTGGTGGTCTTTCTGGCCGTTGGCAGATGGAAAAATCCCTTCAATCTCCACGATCTGCCCAAGCAGTTGGGCATTGAGATTCAACAGGAGGCCAACGGAGTCACCTTTTCCCACGCCCTGGGCGCCCATTCGCAGTGGAAGATTCACGCCTCGAAGGTCGTGCAATTGAAGAAGGGAAACATGCTGCTGCACGATGTGAAGATCGAGCTCTACGACGAAAACGGCAGTCGCGTGGACCGCATCGAGGGCGACGAGTTCGAGTACGACAAGCAGGCGGGCACCGCCAAGGCCGCCGGGCCTGTGGAGATTACGCTGATGAGGCCGGGGATTGCTCCGGCGGTTGCGCCCAAGGCCTCAGCCGGCCAGGCGATGGGCAATCAGCAAAAAGACACCCCGCTGGCCTCAGTCGCTCAGGCTGCGGCGCGGGGCGAGATCCGAGTGAAGACCAGCGGGCTCACCTTCGACGAGCACAGCGGGGTGGCAACGACCAGCCAGCATGTGGAGTTCTCTTCGGCGCAGGGAATAGGCAGCTCAATAGGAGCTACATTCGACAAGCAAGGGCTGCTCGTGCTGGACAGGGCAGTGGAATTGAGTATGCAACGAGGCTCGGAGACGGTTGTGATTCACGCCCAGCATGCGGAGTACGAACGCGGCACGCAGTTGTGCCGCATGCGCGCAGCTACGGCCGAGTACCAAGGCGGGCAGGCGACGGCCGTCGACGCGAAGATCTACTTTCGCGAGGATGGATCGGCGGTGCGGGTCGATGCGACGAGTGGCTTCACAATGACCACCGCCGCTGGAGCCCATATTAAGGCGGCGACCGGGGAGATGGATTTTGACGAGCACAACCAGCCTCGCCACGCCGACCTGGAGGGCGGAGTCACACTGGACTCGGTAACCGAGCCGAGAGGTGGGTTACGGCGCCAATTGCACGGAAGCGCGCCTACGGCAGAACTCGAATTCGGCGTACAAGGCAAGCTGCGCCAGGCGCACCTAGATCGAAGCGTGGTGATCGACAGCGAGGAATTGAGCCAAGTTGCAGGTCAGCCGCAGCGCCTGAGCCGGCATTGGCGTTCGCCGAATGCCGACATCGATTTTCGCGACGCCGGTCGCGGACAGATCGAGCCGGTCTCAGTGCGCGGAAGCGAGGGCGTGGTTGTGTCAGGCGAAAGCCAGCAGGGTTCGGGGGCGGTTTCGCCATCCCGGCTTTCGGCTGACGTCGTGACCGGCGAGTTGGGGCCGGGGTCAAAGTTGACCGTTTTGAATGGGGTTGGCCACGCAAGCGTGGAGGAGACGACAGCGACCGGGACCCGGCAGACGACCGTGGGCGACCGCCTGGAGGCGCATTTCGCGAGTCTTGAGCAGGCGCGCGCAAAGAGCGGCAATGGTAACGAGGGCCAAGTTCAGTCGGCTGAGGTCGAGGGGCATGTGGTTCTCACGCAGCAGGCCTCAGCCAAGCCCGGCGCTCCGCCGCCGCCGCTGATTCGGGCTACCTCGGGCCGCGCTGCTTACGAGGCAGCCGGCGAGTGGCTGCACCTCACGATGACTCCGCGGGTCGAGGACGGAGCTTTGCAACTGACGGCCGAAAAGGTGGATGTTTCGCGGGCTTCGGGCGATGCCTTTGCGCGCGGCAACGTGAAGGCTAGCTGGACTGATGCAGGCGCCGGCGGCAATTCTGGGCAGCAGAGGCCTGCGGCCGGCCAGGGCAACGTGGCTCTGGGTGGGAAGGGTCCGGCGCATGTCGTCGCCGCCGAGGCTGAGTTGCGCCAGGCCACAGGCGAGGCCACCTTCCGCGGGCAGGCGCGACTCTGGCAGCAGTCCAATTCGATTGCCGCGCCGGTGATCGTGCTGGACCATGAACGGCAGACATTGGTTGCCCTGACGACAGATGTGGCGGCGCCGGTGCACGCAGTGCTGGTGACCGCCGGCCCAGAGATTGGCCCAACGACAGGCAAGGACGCGGGCAAGCAGACGGGGAAAGCAAGCCAGCCTGCCGTAATCCGGGTGCGTTGCAGCGATTTGAAGTATTCCGACGTCGAGCGCAAGGCGGTGATGCATAGCGGCATTCTGGGCGCGGTGGTTGCCGAGACGGGAACAGCGACTTCATCCTCAGATCAGGTCGAGGTTACGCTGCTGCCGGCGGGCAACGCTGTTCAGGGGCAGGCGCAGGTGGACCACATGACGGCGCGCGGGCATGTCGTGCTGACCTCCGAGGGCCGGCGTGGTACCGGGGAGCAGTTGGTCTATACCAGCGCCGTGAACGAATACGTTTTGACGGGGACGGCGACCGCCCCGCCCAAGATGACCGATCCGGTGCGGGGAACCGTTACCGGCAAGGCTTTAGTCTTCCATGGCCGCGATGATAGCGTCAGTGTCGAAGGCGGGGAAAGCAAGACGACGACGCAGACTACTGCGCCGAAGTGAAACGGTAAGATGGAGTTTGGAGCGCCGAAAGCGAACTCGATGGAGACACTGATCGCCGAAGGAATCGGCAAGACATACAAGGGGCGGCAGGTCGTTCGCGGAGTCGACCTGAAGATCTCGCGCGGCGAAGTTGTGGGCCTGCTGGGGCCAAACGGCGCCGGCAAGACAACCTGCTTCTACATGATTGTCGGCCTGGTTGAGCCCGATGCGGGGCGCGTGCTTGTGGACGAGACCGAGATCACGCAGACGCCAATGTACCTGCGCGCGCGCAACTTTGGAATTAGTTATTTGCCCCAGGAGCCCTCCGTTTTTCGCAAGCTGACCGTGGAGGAGAACATCCTCGCTGTGCTCGAGGCGCAGCCGCTGGGCAATCGGGAGCGGCGAACGCGGACCGAGCGGCTGATTCATCAGTTGAATCTCGGCCACATTCGCACCACGCGGGGCTACGCGCTCTCCGGCGGCGAACGGCGGCGCGTCGAGATTGCCCGCTCGCTCTGCATCCAGCCGAACTTCATCCTGCTCGACGAACCCTTCAGCGGAATCGACCCGATCGCCGTGCTGGAACTGCAGAAGATCATCTTCGATCTGAAGGCGGGCGGAATCGGGGTGCTGATCACCGACCACAATGTGCGCGAGACGTTGAGCGTAACCGACCGGGCTTATATCATCGCCGAAGGGAAGATCTTCTTTGCGGGAACTCCCCATGAGCTGGGCAACAACGTCGATGTGCGGAGGCTCTATCTGGGGGAGGGTTTCTCGCTGAGTTGATGCAGGCTTCGGGCGGCGTGCGGTCTGGTTCGAGACATTTTGCCTTCAGTCAATCCCCTTGAGATCAAAGAGGTACGATGGTTTCCGGGGAGATAGTTCTGAATCGAGTGCCGCCCAAAGCGGAACGATAGTTTTGATGTGGGGCATTTTACCCTTTAGTCTTTTTCTCATTCAGTTACACTGACGTTAAGTCCAAACGGGAATTGAGTTCTTCTTATGGCGCTGTTGCAACCCAAATTGAGCCTGAAGGTCGCGCAACGTCAGATCCTGACCCCAGGCCTGATGCAGATGGTGAGCGTGCTGGCGCTCAACAAGCTCGAGCTGAAGGAGATGATCGATGCCGAGATGGTGGAGAATCCCGTCCTGGAGGAGATTGACGAGACGGTTCCGATGCTGGATGAGGTCGCGGGCCGCCAGGAGTTGCTGGAGCGAGGCATCACGGAGCGTCCGGAGGTTGGAGCGGAGGAGCCCGCGGCGACACCCAAAGACTCTTTTAACGAGGTCGATTTCGGATCGTATTTTCAGGAGTACCTTGACCCTGGCTATCGCACACAGCCGGAATATGAAGAGAGTGACAAGCCCTCGTTTGAAAACTTTCTCTCTCAGCCGACGACTCTCTCCGATCATCTGGCGTGGCAGTTGGCAGGTTTGAGCTTCGAAACTGGCGTGCGCGCGGCGGTCGAGTTTGTCATCGGCAATCTGGACGGGGACGGGTATCTGGCCGGCAGCGAAGAGGAATTGGCCGCGTCATTCGGCAAATCCCAGGAGCTTCCGGAGCCGAAGGCTGAGTCAGCGCTCGAGCTGTTGCGCCTGGGCCTTGAGCTGGTGCAGCATCTCGACCCCGCCGGCGTGGGCGCTCGGGACCTGCGCGAGTGCCTTCTGATCCAGATCGCGGCGCAACAGCGCGAGTTTGGCCATCTCTTTGTCCAGCCCGCCCCCGAGCCGGCAGAGGATCCGCACGGCAGCTTCCGGGCCGAGGCCGAGGCGCATATCGAGGAGCGCCGGCGCAGCATGGAGGTCGCGGCGCTGATCGTTGACCGGTACTTGCCGCTGCTGCAAAAACGGGATGTGAAGGAGCTGGCAAAGGCGGCCCAGATTACCCCCGCTGAAGCAAATGCCGGGATTGGGTTCATTCGCACCCTCGATCCGCGGCCCGGGCGGTTGTATAACCGGGAGCAGGCGCGCCTGATTGAGCCGGACGTGGTATTCATCAAGCGCGGCGATACCTGGGTGGTCTCGATGAACGAGGAAGACATGCCCAGCCTGCGGCTCAGCCGCCACTACCGGCGGATGCTGTCTACCGATGGCGTCGACAAAGAGGTCAAGGACTACGTCAAGGAGCGTTTCCGCTCTGCACTGCAACTGATGCGCAACATCGCTCAGCGCAAGAGCACGATTCTGCGCACCTGCGAGGTGATCGTGCGCCGCCAGCAGGATTTCCTTGAGCGGGGCGTGGAGGCCATGCGCCCAATGATGATCAAGGAGGTGGCCGAAGAGATCGGTGTTCATCCCTCGACCATCAGCCGAGCTGTGGCCAACAAGTATGCCCACACTCCCCAAGGGGTCATCGAGTTGCGCTTCTTCTTCTCCGAGGGTTCGAACGGCCCCGAGGGCGCCGACACCCCCCTGCCGGTGCTCAAGCGCAAGGTTCGCAAGCTGATCGAAGATGAAGACGCGCGCCATCCGCTGACCGACGACCAACTGGCCGCCATGCTCCAGGCTCAGGGCATCCAGCTCACCCGCCGCACTGTGGCCAAGTACCGCGAAGACATGAACATTCCCTCGACCCATCGGCGCCGCCGCCGCGAAGAATGAGGTGAGTGGACAGTTTTCGGCGATCAGCAGAACCGCTTGAGCGATTGACTGATTGATCATTCCACACTTTCAAATTGAAAAGACGGACGAACCGACCGCCGAAAACTGACAACTGGCCGCTGTTGGTATAGAATCCGAAGTTCTCCAGCCGATAAAGATGCTGCGAGAAAGAGCAGCAAACAAAACCAAAAGCGGAGGCTGACCATGGAAGTGGAGTTCACCGCACGACAAGTAAAGATCTCCAAGGCGCTTAAGGCGCAGGCCGAGGAGGGATTGGAACGGATTGCCCGTATTCTGGGCAAAAACGCGCGCGCAAGCGTTGTCTTTAGCGCGTTGAAACGTTTGCAGGTTGCCGAGCTGACGATTCAGGCGCGGATGCAGACCATTGCAGCTTCGGGTGAGGCCGATACACTCGACGGGGCGTTGCGCAAAGCCCTCGATCACGCCGAGAACCAGGCCCGCCGCCATCGCGACCGTCGCATCGGGAGCAAACGGCTGCCCAAGGGAGAGAAAGTGCTCAGCGCGCCTCCGGTGGCAAGACCCAGGGCCCGCGCGGCACAGCCTGAGGATGGCGCTGCAGAGGGGATTCCAACCCGCGGCGGCAGAAAGGCTAGCGCTGAGATCGCCGTGCATTCCTTCCCTGCCCGAAAGACGGTTGTCGAGCCGCACGTCGTCACCAACGGCGAGGCGATAGCCCTGAAGGCCATGACCATTGAGGAGGCGGTTAAGGATGCCGAGTTCCGCGACCGCGACCTGCTGATCTTCCGCAATCCGTCGGGTGAGACGTTTGTGCTCCATCGCCGCCGCGACGGGCAGATGGAACTCGTGGAGCTTCCTTAAAATCGACAAGAGAATCGGTCGAGACAAATCTTTGGCAGATCCTGCGTTTTATCACTGCGCCATGAAGCGCATTGGCTGGCTTTCGGTGTAGCATGAGCCCATGACGCCTTCAAAGCCTGCATCTCGCAAGACTCCAGCGCGCGCGGCTGCTATCCCTGCCCTAGGAGAGGAGAAGCCGCGCAAGGAACTGGTCATCGTCACGGGAATTTCTGGAGCGGGAAAAGCCTCGGCCCTCAGAGCTTTTGAAGATCTCGGTTTTCATGCCGTGGATAACCTGCCTCTGGAACTGCTGCCCGATTTTGCCAAGCTGGTGGAAAAATCCGCCGAAGTTCAAAGCGCTGTCATTGTCGTGGACGTTCGCGAAGGTCAAACCCTCGACCGTCTTCCGCAGATCCTCAAGGGGGTCAAGAGGCGTCTGCATACGCGCGTCGTCTTTCTGGATGCGCAGGACGCGGTGCTGGTAAGGCGTTACTCCGAGACCCGGCGGCCGCATCCGCTGGGGCGTCAGGAGACCGTTTCGCGCTCCATCGTCGAAGAGAGGCAGTTGCTGGATCCCATCCGCAACGTCGCCGACACGCTGATCGACACTTCGAGCTTCAACGTACACGAACTGCGCGCCCACATCCAAACTCGGTTTTGCCACAATTGCGAGAGCACTCCGCTGCTGGTCTCCTGCCTGAGCTTTGGCTTCAAAAACGGCGTGCCGCTGGATGCGGACATGGTCTTCGATGTGCGTTTCCTGCCCAATCCCCACTTTGTTCCGGAGTTTCGCAAGTTAACCGGACTGGACCCCAAGGTGGCGGCCTATGTACGTGGTTTTCCGCAAACGGTTGAGTTTCTTGACAAGGTCAAGGAACTGCTGCTGTACCTGCTGCCGCATTACGTGGACGAAGGCAAGAGTTATCTGACGGTTGCCTTCGGCTGCACCGGCGGCCAGCACCGAAGCGTGATGATGGTCGAGGAGATTGCCGCGTCGCTCAAAGAGGCCGGCTACCAGGTGAAGGCGCTGCATCGGGATACGCCGCGGTGACCGACAACCTCATCCTGATCACGCTGCTGGTGAAGCTGGGCGTGGTTGCATCGGTTGCCAGCGTGCTGGCGCGCGTCAGCACGTTTCGCCGGCTCTTTTTTGCCGAGCAGCGCCGTCCCCGGCAGACCCTGGCGCTGCTGGCCTTCTTTCTGGTCCCGCTGACGCTGGGTGTGTGGGTGCGAATCGCAGTGCCCAACTTTCTGGCTGCCGACATCTCCTTTGAGACGGTCATTTTGCTCGGCCTGCTGCTGGGACCGGAATGGGCGATGCTGGGCGGCGTGGTGCTCTCAGGGCCGGCACTCTACCACCACGAGTACCTTGCCCTCCCATTCAACGCCGCACTGGGCGTCGCGGCGGGGCTGCTGGGCCGCTTTGTCGAGAGGGAAGAGATTTGGTCGTTCACGCCTTTCATCGACCTGAGCCTCTATCGCTGGGTGCGCCGAAACCTGCGCAAGCCGCGCATCGATCGCCAGTTTCTCATGCTTTTTCTCATCGTGGCCGCCGAGGCCTGCCGCGACTGGATTGCCTATTCGTATCCGCACCGGCTTTTTGCGCTGCTCGCCGGCCACTGGTGGTTGCAGGCGTTGGTGGGTCTCTCGGCGCCTATCGTGGTCGGCATCGCGATCAAGGTGTGGAACGCGCTGCGCATCGAACTCAAGCTCGAAGAGCAGAAGCGGCTTTTGCTTGAAGCGCGGCTCGACGCATTGCAACGGCAGATCAATCCCCACTTCCTCTTTAATACCCTCAACTCGATTGCCTCGCTGGTGCGCTTGAAGCCCGAGCTGGCGCGCGAGATGACTGTCAAGCTGGCCAACATTCTTCGTGCGCTGCTCAAGGATCACGACACATACGTTCCGCTCAGTGAGGAACTGAAGTTCACCGACGACTACCTGGACATCGAGGTGGTTCGCTTCGGTGCCGAGAAACTGCGCGTGGAAAAGGAGATTGATCCGCGAACATTGGCGGTACTCGTCCCCAGCATTCTGCTGCAGCCGCTGATCGAGAACAGCATCAAGCACGGTCTGGAGCCGCGCATCAACGGCGGCACGGTCACGCTGCGCAGCCGGCTCAATGGAGATCGCGTGTCGATCGAGGTAGCCGACGATGGCGTCGGGATGGGCAACCGGCCGGCCTCGGCTCTCAGCCGCAACGGCGCGGGCATCGGTATGAAAAACGTGCAAGAGCGGCTGGAGGTTCTTTACGGCAATCAGGCGCGCTTCAGCGTGGTCAGCAATCCGGGGCGCGGCACTCTGGTTTCGATTGAAATTCCGGCCGACCTGCCTGGAATGCCTTAAATATTCTGGAAAATCATTGCTTCGTGGGAGCCACCTTGGCCCTCGCTCGCGCTAAGAGCCACTGCTTGTATTCGTCTTGAACGGACATTCCCGGCTTCCGCGGAGGACGGCCGGGCTGGGCGAGATACTTGAGCCATTCTTCGTAGTCATCGACAGTGACGGTGGCGGCGACGGCATTGGCTACAGTGGCGGCCTTCTCCGCGGCTTTCTGCTTTGAAATCGGGGCTGGTTTATTCGTGTTCGTTTTGTGCCCCTTGAACAGCCAGTTGCGCTCAAAGAGGGCAATAGCGGGAACACAGAATCGAATAAACCCGAAGAATGGGATGTAACGACCGAATCCGATGGCAACAACGAGCACGAGACAAGCCAAGTGGGTTGAAATCGTTGAAATGATGGGCAAGGAGAAGCCCGTGTCGTGCTTGGCAGTTATCACAAGCCACGCAAGGAAGAGGTGAAAAGAGATAAGGATTGAAGCAAAGAAGGACAAGGTGAAATTTGGCAAAAAGTATATTCCCGCCACGAATCCAATTAGGTTAGAAACAACGAATGCGAATAGATCAATACCTTCCAATCCCAACAGTGCAAACAATCCTCCCATTGCTGCTTCCTCCTTGCTCCCGGCTGTTCGGACGATTGTAGGATGATACTTCCACTGCCGCCTAGTCTGTCAAGCAAACCTCCACGACCATTTGTTCTGCGGTGCCGATCTCGATGGGCATTTCAACTGTCTGTGTATCTCAGGTGAGTATACTAGCGGCGCTATTCGTCGAACAGGCGGGGCTGGACGAATGGCAGAGTATTTACGAGGTGCCGAGCCTTATTTGTTCATCAACGCCTCGGGTGAGCTGCGAGTCGATTTTTTGCCCGTGCCACGAGCCACTGCTTGTATTCCTCCTCAACGGTCATTCCCGGTCTCCGGGGCGGGCGGTCCGGCCTAGCTAGATAGCGAAGCCACTCCTGGTAGTCATCGATCGTGGCGGCGGCTGCGACAGCAGCGGCGATGCGTGCGGCATTCTCGGATGAGACCTCGACCTCTTTCATCTTCTTCGTGCTGCGAAGAATCCACTTGACCTCTAAGAAGGCCAGCACGGGAATGAAATAGCGAATCCAGACGAAAAATGGAATGTGGCGGCCGACGGTTCCGAGGCAGACGACGAGGGCAAGAAAGACCAAATGGGTCAGGATAGTTGGACCGATGGGCAAGGGAAGGCCCGTCTCGTGTTCCTTGGTCATTACCAGCCATCCAAAGAAGAGGTGGCAGGTGATCAGCATGTAGGCAGAGGTGAACCAAGCGCCTTCTGGAAGAAAAGATGCAATGATCGTTCCGAGCAAGGCGCAGAATACAAATGCAACTGCATTTCTGCCGACTTGCAAGAGGTCCATGACCATCCTCCATAATCCCGGATTGATCAATAGTTGTTGGAAGACGATTCTACCGCCGTCCGGCATGTCAAGCCAACTAGGGAGGTTAAGTCCCAGCCTTCTTCACGGGTTCGTCTTGCACAGATCTTCGCTGTATCCTCAACTCATGGTGCGTTTCACGGTGCTGGCGTCAGGTTCTAAGGGCAACAGCACGGTTGTCTCTGGCGGGCGAACTCGAATTCTGGTCGATTGCGGACTGAGTTGCCGCGAACTCTTCCGGCGCATGAAACTGGTGGGCGAGGAGCCGGAGACGCTGGATGCCATTCTCATCACTCACGAGCACACCGACCACGTGAACGGGGTTGCAGTGACAGCGCGCAAGCTGGGAATTCCTGCCTACTTCACCGAAGGCACGCACCGTGCCTGGATGCGCTGGCTGACGCCACGACGCCAGATGACCTATGCGCAGTGGCTTGAGCAGTGCCGGAAACAGGCCGCCGAGCGCCAGGCTGAGACAGAACAGGAGGCGACCGGGGAAGGCGAGCCGGACGAGAGCGATCTTACGGAAGCCCCGGAAGCGACACTCGAGCCGGACGAGCCCGCCGAGGTCAAGGACCCGGCCTGGCTTCCGGCGGTCGAGCACTTCCGGGCGGGCGAGCCCTTTGAGATCGGCGATATCGCCGTGAGCCCCTTCACGATTCCCCACGACGCGGCCGACCCGGTGGGCTTTGTCTTTAAGACTGAAGGCGTGAGAATGGCCTCAGCCACCGACCTGGGCTACATTTCACCCAATGTGCGGGCTCAGCTTAAGGGTGTGGATCTTCTGCTGCTCGAATCGAACCACGATCTGGAGATGCTGCGCGACGGCCCCTATCCCTGGGCGGTGAAGCAGCGGGTGCTTTCCCGTGTTGGACACTTGTCGAATGAGGCGGCGGCGGGGTTTCTCGAGGACGGCTACGATGGCCAGGCGGCCTATGTGATTCTCGCGCATCTTTCTGAAAGTAATAATCTTCCAGAGCTTGCAAGGGTGACCGCCGAGCGTGCCTTGAGTGGCAAGGCGAGCCTATTATCCAATCGCCTTCTTCTGGCGATGCAACACGAGCCACTTTCCTCTATTTACTTTTAGATGACTTAAGTTACAATGATATGAGACGGGTATTACTCTGAAGCAGGTGGATTGGCGGGGAACGAGCCGGGCAACTTGCCGCGGCGCGGCGGAATCGAACAAAGCGTTGTTCAGTAGAATTGAAGACGAGCCGCCGAAGATTGAACTATTTCGTTGCCACGTGAGCCGCGCAGAACCATCGCGGTTGAAAAGATCCTTTGCAAAGTGAGTCTGAAAATCTATGGCAAGAACCCGATGCACAGACGGAGTTGTTGGCGGCATTCTGGCCAGCTGGCGGTATGACATCTCCAATATTTCTCCGGAGATGCGCAAGGATTACGAGCAGCACTTCGCCGAATGCCCCCACTGTAGTGCGCGGCAGAGATTTCACCGCGGTCTGGATGTATCTTTGGCCGTATTGACCTCGTTGGCGGTTTTTTTCTTCCTTTTCGCGCTGGCGGTGCTCAAGCACATCAAACCTCTCGAACATTTCGCTTTCAATGTCTTTGGCTTGGATGTCGCCGACACCTACCATATGCTGGTATCGGCTGGCATTGCGGGGCTCGTCTTCTCAGTGGTTGCGCTTCTTCTGGTGCTCACGACCACCCCCGCTCCGTCTTATCTGGGCGGCATCGCAGCCGAGCGGGCCAGGTTGATCGAGCAGCGGCTTCCCGCGGCCATCAAGGCATTTCGCTCGCGCTAGGGTCAATCGGCGCTAATAGCCTCAGGGCCTCCCCCAACGGGAGGCCCCTCTAGTTTGTGGGATTGAAGGTACGGTTCGCGCAGAATGAAGATTCTCTCTCGATGACAACCGGAAAGAATGCAGGGCGACGGCTGTTGCCAGGACTCAAGGTTGGTGAGGGGTTTACCCGTCACCCATTCGACGTGCAATTTGGCGTCCGCACCAGCGGTCTGGTCGCCGGACGATACCTCAAAAGCGGGCACCCACATGACCGCCACGCGACAGCCTACTATGGCATAGCGCCGTCGGTCTTCGATGCGCTGCTACGGCGTTGGCAAAGGAGCCGGCTCGTGTGGCCGCTCGAGCAAACCGCCTTTGTCGATCTTGGCGCCGGAATGGGGCGGGCGGTGCTGCTGGCTTCGCAGATGCCATTCCGTCAAGTTGCAGGTGTGGAACTCAACCCCATTTTGGTGCGGATCGCGAGAAAAAACCTCGCTGCATGGCGATCCGCGGGACGTGCAATGGCCCCGACGAAGGTGATCTGCGGCGATGCGGTGGAGTTTCCGCTGCCGGCAGGACCCTGTCTGGTGTTTCTCTTCAATCCCTTTGGCGCGCCGGTGATGCGGCGGCTGCTGAGGGCATGGAGCACGAGGCTCAGGGAGCAGGCCAGACAACTTGATCTCATCTACGTGAACAACGAGCAGGAGCATGTGTTGGAAAGCGCACTGAGCCGCCGGCCAGGCGCCGAGCGGCTCTTCTTGGGCGAGATCCGGCGGTCAAAGGCGGATGCGATTGCGGATCACTTGATTCTTGCCAATCAGCCGGAAGGCGAGTATGCTTCTTCGAACTTCGAGGACTGCTCGATCTGGCGCTGGAAGGGGTAAAGCAGCGGGCAGGGAATAGGGAATAACGAACAGAGAATCAAGACGAAAAACGGATGAGCCGGTTGACGAACTCACTGCCAAACGGGAATGCTTGTAGGATAAAGAACTGCGTGCTGCATCCGCATCGCTTTCCTAAAAAGAGAAAAGACGCGATGAATTGCAAGTTGCGGCCGATTTCTCGAATCAGATGCGTTAACGTCTTGCGTTTAATGGAGGCTGAGTTTGAAGGAACCTCATCTGATCCTCGGAATCGGAGAGTTGCTCTGGGACGTTTTGCCGGAAGGGATGCGACTCGGCGGCGCGCCTGCCAACTTTGCCGTGATGGCCGGGCAGCTTGGCAATCACGCCGCGATCCTGAGCCGCATCGGGCGCGACGAATTGGGATGCAAGGCTGTCGAGCGCCTCGATCCAATGCCGGCCGATACGAGTTTTCTCGAGGTTGACACTGCTCGTGAGACTGGCCGGGTGACGGTTGCCTTGAGCAACGGTCAGCCGCAGTACACGATTCATCAGCCGGCAGCCTGGGACTATCTTGAGTTGACCGATCGTTGGGTGCAACTGGCCGAGAGGGCCGACGCAATTAGTTTCGGCTCGCTGGCGCAGCGTTCCACTCAATCGCGTCAGACCATCCAGAAGCTGGTTGCGGAGGCCTCGGCCTCGTGCGTGCGCGTCTTCGACGTGAATCTTCGTGCGCCGTTCTACTCCGGCGAGGTGATGCAGGAGTCTCTGGAAATGGCCACGGTGCTTAAAATGAACGACAGCGAGGCGCCGAAGGTCCTGGAGATGTTGGGAATGCCACAGGTCCCAGGTCTACACACTCAGGCCGAGGGGACACTCACTCCTCTTCACTTCACAGTGGAGCGGCGGAGTCTGATCCGCCTGGGCGCCGATTGGCTGCTCGCGGAATTTCCCTCGCTGGAGTTGGTGGCCGTGACCCGCGGAGCCCGGGGCAGCCTGTTGGTGACACGCGACGAGTGGCACGTGCACCCCGGATTTCCCGTCCGTGTGGCCGACACCATCGGCGCAGGAGATGCATTTACCGCGGCCATGACGCACTATCTGCTGCGAGGGGCGGATTTGCCCACGCTGAACGAGGCTGGTAATCGTTGGGGAGCCTGGATGGCGACGCAATCCGGCGCAATGCCCCGGCTGCCCGACTCTGTGCGCGAAGGGATTGCCGCCGCAATTGAAGGTTAAATGGGTCGCGAAAAGTCGGTTCTGAAAGACTTGTGATGATCGACTCCGGCCGCGTTGTGGGATTTTCTCCAACAATGCGGCCTGAGTAGCAAACCCTTACGTGAGCAGGATTCTTCACCTATCGATTCATCGGTGCGAAACCGAAGGTCACCGAGACCGAGAAGCTGCGCCCTGCCATGATTCCCGGAAGATCGCCGCCGTTGATCGGGGTGGCACCGTTGGTGTTGAAGGGATCGGTGCAGGCGGTGGTGCCGCATACGCTCCCTGGGATGGTTTGAATAGCCGGCGATCCGGCGAGGGAGAGGCTCTGTATATTGTGCGAATCGAGGAGGTTGGTACCGCCCAGTCTGATTTTTGTTTGATCGAAGATGGAGTGGTTGCGGATGGTGTAGTTGATGTAGGCATCGGTTGTACTGAAGGGATTGATGATCGCCTGGTTGTGGTATTGCCCGTTGTCCACTCGCTGTTCGCCGACGCGCTTGTTGAAGATGCCAAGGTCCAGGCCCTTGCCTTGGTAGGTGAGCCCCTCCGTCTCTGTATCGGTCGGGGTCTGAGCTACCCATAGGCCGGCGGGAGCCTTTACATAGACGGGCGCGGTGAATGCCGTAGATGTCGTATTGGCATTGATCGCTCCGGAATAGTAAGCGTTAGCCGCGGTTCCATTCAGATAGAGACTGAGGCCACGGGCAAGGACCGCGCTGCTTTCCACCTCGACGCCCTGGGTGACGGAACTGGGCTGGAGGAAGTTCATGGTGTCGCCAAGGTCAACGTCACCGGCAGTCGTGTCTTCCACGGCAGAGTAAGTGTTCTGAAACCGGATACGGTACGCGTCCGCATCGATCGTGACTTTGTTTGCCTTGTAGACGGAGCCGATCTGGTAGGTGGTGGATTTCTGCTGCTTGGGAGGAGCGGTCAGTTGAGGAGTGGGAACCTTTGCAGTGGGTGTTTGATAGTAGTCGTAAACCGAGCTGGGAGGAATGATGCTGCCGGTCGACACTTGTCCATAGACTGACCAGTCTGGCCTCGCACGGTAGTTGAAGTCGAGGGATGGAAGCCATGCAGTGAAGCTGCCGGAGTTTGAAACCGTTGCCGCGCAGGCAGCGGTGGGGTTGGTGATGGGGGCACAGGTCAAGGGACCCACTGTCGCTCCGTCGTCTGCGTGGTGCAGCACATTCATGGTATAGGCGGCAAACTTGGTTCCGGCTGTGATATTGAACTTCGGCGTTGCGTGGAATTCATATTCGGCATAGGGCTCATAGGAGTCTGTCCAGAACGTCTCATTGAACTTCGGCAGCGCCTGATCGGTCCTGCTGTTTAGGGGATCGCTGGGAACCTGATGCCTGTTGGTCTGTGCCCAGTCGTACCAGAGGCCGCCGCGAAAAACGCCAAAGTTCGAGGTCTGAGTGACAACCAGCGTCTCGCCGTATTTGCGGTAGCTGTTGTATTTGTCGATCGCGCAGGGCAGGGCGACAGTCGTGATTCCGGTTGTCTTGCTGGTCTTGCTGATTGGAATGTTGCAGGGGCTGATGGCGACGCCGAGGTAGGTGTTTGAGCCATTGATGGTGGCTGCCTCGGTGATCGGAGTCGCGTTGCTATAGTACTCACTGTTGTCGTAGTTGTAGGTGTAGGGCTTCACTTCCAGATACCAGCCGCGGCCGAACTCTGTCTTGAGGCCGACATACTCGAAGTCCGTGGGCACGTGATAGTTGTTGTACTGATAGTCCATCCAATTGACGGGGTCGGAGTTGTTGGTCATCAGGAACTTGATGCCTGAACCGGCGAATGGGGCAAGCGTTCCGGTGCAGGTGTAGGCCCCGGATGCAGGAGCGCCGTAAGCCTGGCAGCGTGTGGTGGCGATATTCGGCGTATTTGCATCGACCTGAATCACGCCGCTGAAGCCCGTCAGCACAGTCTTGGGTGAGAACTGGTATTGATAAAGGAAAGAGCCCCCGTTGCGCATCTGGTAATTGAAGGTCTGATAGCCGTCGGAGGTCATGCGATGTACATCGACGAAGAGGTTTGACTTGGCGGGGTGACCAAAGAACCCGAAGCTGCCGGAGTTGAAGGCACCGTCGAAGAGTTTGGTGTTCCAGGTGCCGTAGGAGAAATTGCCGCGGACGTCCATCTCACTGGTAAGCGGCTTCGAAAGCAGATGAATGGAACCGCCAAAGGGGGTAGGACCAATGGTGGATGCGGTGCCGGGACTGCGGTCGAAATCCACTCCACCGACCCACTGGGCGGGAAAAAAAGCCCATGAGTGGTGCGTCGGAGTGTTGGTATCGTAAAACGGAATGCCGTCGAAGTCGATATCGTAGTCACCGTCAACAAAGCCGCGGAAGTAAGTCTTGCTCTGGCCCAGGCCGATGCCGTCGGCGCTGGTGGTGAAGGTTCCGGGAACGATCTGAACGATCTCACCGTAGTCGGCGATTGGCGAGGTAAAGTTCTCGATGTAGGTATTCGAGACCAGGGACTGCGCGGAACGCTCTTCGATGAACCCGCCGCTCGGAGCTGTCTGCGCGGCGAGGGAGTCAATGCCGGCGTTGACGGTGATCTCCTGGAAGACCGAGCTGATCTTTAGCGAGAAGCCAACAGTCTGGGTCTGTCCCGCGTTCAGAGTAATGTCAGGCTTGGACAGAGTTGCGAAACCATCAGAGAATGCCTCGACCGTGTAGCTTCCAGCGGGCAGTCCGTCGATCGAGTAGTTTCCACTGGCGTCGCAACGGGTGGTTTTGACGATTCCCGTTGCATCGCTCTTTGCGGTGACAAGGGCTTTAGCCAGAGCGACTCCCTGCGAGTCTGTGACCGTTCCTTCGAGTTTTGCACTAGCGGATTGTGCATAAAGCAAAGTGCCGAAAAACAGCACAATAACCGATAAAAAAAGAGCGATGACACACCTACGAGAATTCAAGGCAGTATTTGGCACGGTGAGCCTCCAAAGTTTGTCTAAGTGTTTGGTGTCTGGTTGAAGAGGAAGACAGGGGGTGCATTTCTCCCCGCTCGATCTAAAATTAGTGATTTAGTATGAATATTCGGTTTCGGATATATTGACTCTAGATTAATAAGAGACGGAAACGCATGATTTTGAACCCGAAACATGTGGAAAGCACAGTCTCAGGACCGAATGCTTGTTCAGCCTTGCGCTCCAATTTGCTGTCCCACACGCACCAGGGTTGTAGGCTGCTCGGTATGGCTGTGAATTCGGGCCGGTATGCGGGCGAGTTGCGGCGGGAGCTAGGCCACCGATCGCGGCAGTGGGCGCGGGGACGGGCGCATGTTGAGAGCTACGGCGATCCGCCTGTGATCGTCTTTTTGCCTCAGCACCCCGCGGACAAAGATTCGTCAGTGCGGGATCCGGCGACGTGTTTGCGGCACGGAAACTTCTTCGACCCGGCTTATGCGGTAATCGCGACGCGGCCGGAGTGGATGCGGCGCTTCGACAAGATCCATCCCAGAGAGAAGTCGCTGCCAAGACCGGAATCTGGGCGTCGCTGGCGGGAGCTCGACTCGTCGATGAGCTCCGATGCGCTGCTGATGAGCCTCTTTTGCGCGCCGGGCGTGGCGGAGTCGCCGGCACTGCGGCGAGCGCTGGGCGTCGAAGGGGATGAGACGCCGGTCTTCGGGTGGAAGGCGCGGGTGCCGCTCAGGAACGGACGCTTCGATCGCACGGAAGTGGATATGCGGCTCGGTTCATTGCTGGTCGAAGCCAAGCTGACCGAGGGGGATTTTCAGGCCAAGGCCGCTGCGGTGGTGGAGGGCTATCGGGACTTTGATGCCGTTTTCGATCGCGAGCGGCTGCCACGAGTGCAGAAGGCGACGAAGCGGCGGAAAGAAGCCACGGAGTTCCCTGAGGACTACTCGCAGGAGTTTGAAGAGGTCGTTTCGGAAACTGGCAATTCTTCCAGGATTTCCGAAGCTGAGCTTTCAGCCTTGCTCATCGGGACGCCGCCTTACCTCGCAGCCGCAGCCTCCGGGGCCGAAGAGGCCGGCTACGCGAGCTATCAACTGATCCGCAATGCGCTCGCGGCCTATGCCCTGGGATGCAGCTTTTGCGTGGTGCACGACGAGCGACGGCCCGATCTGCGCGAGGCTTGGTTTGAGGTGATGGCTGCGGTCAAATCTGCCGAGATGCGCGTGCGGCTCAAGGTGCTCACATGGCAGGAGCTGGCTGCGATGCTGCCGGGGGATTTGCAGGAGTTTCTCGATCGGAAGTACGGGATCGTGGCGCCGGGGAAGGTGGCGTCGGCGGTGGGAGAGCCGGACGAGGCTGAATGACTGGATTGAAGTTCGTCGTCTCCCGCCCATTCGCCAAAAAGAAGGCGAATGGATGGGGCACGGGTCTTCTGTCGCGAGGACGGAAGAGCACCAGTTCACAGAATGGGATGAATCGGGCGAAAATGGAACTACTGGAGCGGGCGGGGCGCATCCTCTCGCCAAAAAGACCATCAAACTGGTACGTTGAATCAGAAGGACTCTTCCTCGCAAATGGCCTCGAACCCCTATTTTTCTCTGGCAGTTCTGTTTGTGGCGGCGCTGGGCTTCGGGCTCGCGCCGCTGGGACTGGCGTGGCTCTGGGCTAGGATCTTTTCGCCGGCAAAACCGAATGCCATCAAGAACTCGATCTACGAGTGCGGGCTTGAATCAAGAGGAGATGCCTGGATGCAATTCCGCTCGGCCTATTACCTCTACGCGATCATCTTTCTGATCTTCGACGTGGAGGCGGTCTTTCTGTTGCCCTTTGCGGTGGCCTTCACCGGCCTGAGCGGGGCCGCGTGCGGGGCGATGCTGGTCTTCGTGCTGCTGCTGATCGAGGGGCTGGCGTGGGCCTGGGCCAAGGGTGTGCTGACGTGGGCGTGACGGCAGAGATCAGGGTCGGGTCGGGGACGAGAGCAGCGAACAGAAGAATCGGGAGCGTTGAGAACATCTGAGCTCTGACCCCTGATCTCTGAAACAGGAGCGAAGCATGGCTGTCGACGGACAATTGAAGATCGAGCTGGGCAAGCAGGGCATCTTCGTAACAACCATCGAAGAGCTCTACAACTGGGGCCGGCGGAACTCCATCTGGCCGATGCAGTTTGGGCTTGCCTGCTGCGCCATCGAGATGATTGCCACCACCATGGCGCGCTACGATCTGGCCCGCTTCGGCGCTGAGGTCTTCAGGCCGTCACCGCGCCAGGCTGATCTGATGATCGTTTCCGGCACGGTGACCAAGAAGATGGCTCCCCAGGTCGTAAGGCTTTACAACCAGATGGCCGAGCCGAAGTACGTGATCGCTATGGGAGCCTGCGCAATCTCCGGCGGTCCCTTCAAGCAGGGGTACAACGTGCTCAAAGGGATCGACCGCTACATTCCGGTGGACGTGCATATTCCCGGCTGCCCGCCTCGGCCCGAGGCGCTGATCCAGGCGTTCATGACGCTACAGAAGAAGATTGACGGTCAGCCGCTGACTGGTGAAGATCGCCCGCGCCACCTCGACGCCGGAGCGCAAGGCGAGTTTCCTGTGCCTGTGCAGGGTGAGCACGATTTGGAGCCTGCGCACAATTCCGATGTCTGGACTGTTCCGGTGGTGATTCGCTGATGAAGACGGTGGAAGAGATCAAGGCGGCGATTGAGGCAGCGGTTCCCGGCGCGGGAGTGGAGATCGTTGTGAATCCGAGCGTCTCTGGCCAGCACTCGCTGCGGCTTGCTACAAGTCATGCCGTTGAGGTCGCCAGGTTTTTGCGCGACGACGCGGAGCTTGCGCTCGACTTCCTCTCCAATGTCACCGGTATCGATTGGCCCGACAAAGAGATCACGGAAAAAGTTAAAGTTACGCGTCAGGTTTCGAAGACTGTGGAAGGTGTGGAAAAGACGGTCGATGAGATCGTTGAAGAAACGAGGAAGCGCCTCGAGCCGGGTTGCCTTGAGGCCGTCTATCACCTTTATTCGGTGGCTGAGATGCACGGGCCGGTGATCTTCAGGATGCGGACCGTCGACCGGACCGACAATGTAGAGCTGCCATCATTGACGCCCGTCTGGCGCTCGGCGGAGTTCCAGGAGCGCGAGGTCTTTGACCTCTACGGGATCATCTTTACAGGCCATCCGGACCTGCGGCGGTTGCTGATGTGGGCGGCATTCAAAGATCACCCGATGCGAAAGGATTACCGCGAGCCCGACGACTTTGAGTACGAGCCGACGGCTCACGATGAGGTGCTCAAGCGGGCTCAGGAGCATCAGGCGGCCATCGCCCCGCAGGAAACGGGGGCCGGCCAATGACGGGACCTGTTTCTCAAGAGAGTGGCGAGTTGAAGATTGATGATTCCCTGGTCCCCGAATGCGAGGGGCCAGGGGCACCCGACTATTCCCCTGTCTCAGTCGAGAGGCCGGATAGCTGGAACCGGCCGGCATTGATTCAGCCCTCGGGCGATGGCGAGTTGCTGGAAGTGGCGATGGGGCCGCACCATCCTTCGACGCATGGCGTCTTCCGCATGGATGTGGCTCTGGACGGCGAGCGGGTCATTCGCCTGAGACCGGTCTTCGGCTATCTGCATCGCAACCACGAGAAGATCGCCGAGGGTGTGAGCTATCTGGCCTCGATGCCCTACACCGACCGGCTGGACTACATCTGCCCAATCACGAACAACTGGGCCTACGCGTTGGCGGTCGAAAAGCTGACCGGCCAGGAGGTTCCTGAGCGCGCCGAATATCTGCGCGTGATTCTGGGCGAGCTGACGCGCTTTCAGAATCACGCATCGTCGATTGGATTCTTGATTCAGGAGATGGGCGCCAGCGGCACGCCGCTGATGTATGCCTTCCGCGAGCGGGAGAAGATTCTCGATCTCTTCGAGAAGCTGACCGGCGCACGAATGATGGTCAACTACATGCGCTTTGGCGGCTGCCGCGTGGATGCCTCGCCGGCCTGGCTCGATCAGACGCGCAAGGTCGTCGCGGGGCTACCGGAGTTTGTCGATGAGTTTGAACGGCTGCTTGCGACGAACGAGATCCTGATGGCGCGCACGCAAGGCGTTGGCGTGCTGAAGGCCGATCTGGCCGTCAATGCCGGGGTTACGGGGCCGATGCTGCGCGCGTCGGGAGTCAATTATGACATTCGCAAGGTGGATGGCTACGGCATCTACAATCGCTTCAACTTCCGCGTGCCTCTGGGCGATCATGGGGATGTCTACGACCGCTTCATGATTCGGCTGCTGGAGATGCGCGAGTCTATCGCTATTCTGGAACAGGCTCTCAAAGATATTCCCGGTGGCCCGGTGATGGACCCTAAGGCGAAGCTGCGCGGCTTCCGTCCCAAGCCGGGCGAGGCCTATGGACGCATCGAGGCGCCCAAGGGCGAGTTGGGCTTTTATCTGATCTCGGATGGCGGGCCGAATCCTTATCGCTATCGCATTCGCCCGCCGAGTTTGATCAATCTGACTGTGCTCGAAGATATGTGCCTGGGCCACGATGTTGCGGATGTGGTGCTGATCTTTGGCAGCGTGGACATTGTGCTGGGGGAAGTGGACCGGTGAGGCAGGGAGCAGGGAACAGGGAGTAGGGAACAGCGAGGACATTTTGTTAGGTGAGGGCATTATGAAGGGCATGGCGGAGACGGCGAAGAATTTCTTCGGAAGCTATTTCTCTGCCGAGCGGCTGACGACCGTCGAGTATCCTGAAGAGCGGATCGCTCCCTACGAGGCTGCGCGCGTCTTTCCCTTCCTGGTCTACGACTCTAAGAACACGACCGACCCTGCGGACTGGGAGGCCGGGCTGCGCTGCGTGGCCTGCCAAATCTGCGAGAAGGAGTGCCCACCCAAATGCATCTTCATCGAGAAATCCAAAGATAAGAAACCGGATGCGGTGGGCAAAGCGCAGTTTTATCCATCGCGATTCGACATCGACATCTCGGTTTGCATGAGCTGCCAGATCTGCGTCGAGGTCTGTCCCTTTGAAGCAATCAAGATGGATACGCAGTTTGAACTAAGCACATCCGACCGCTTCGGCGGGCTGTTGCTCGACCGCAAGCAACTGGCAAGATCGAATGAGTACTTTCACCGGATTCATCCCACCGAAGCGGCCGAAGTCGACGACCGTCTTTCTGAGGGACGCGCGAAGACGGACGCCAAAGCCACGGCCGGCGCGATAGCTGCGGCGATCAAAGGCGCGGAAGTGCCGGCTGTCAATGTTAAAGGAGCGGAGAGCTAGCCCATGTTCGAGATTTTGGACCAGGTCTTCGTGTTGCTCCAGCACTGGTTGATCGGCTATTGGCCTGCGGCCTTGCAGCCGCTGGTCGGCGTCGTGCTCGGAGTGGTGGCCATCGTCTGCCTCTTTCCCGCGCTCTTTGCTCTGACAACAGTTTTCGAGCGCAAGGGGCTCGCACGCATTCAGAATCGCATTGGCCCCAACCGCGTCGGCCCTTTTGGCCTGTTGCAGCCGGTCGCCGACGGCATCAAGTCGCTGACCAAGGAAGACATCGTTCCGCTGAGCGCCGATGCGGCGGTGCATTTTCTTGCGCCGGTGGTGCTGGTGGTGACCGTCTTCATGGGCTTTGCCGTGCTGCCCATGGGCCGCAACATGGTGCTTGTGGATCTCGACGCCGGCCTGCTCTTTTACTTCGCAATGGGCGCGTCGACGGAGTTGTCGGTCTTCATGGCCGGCTGGTCGAGCCGCAATAAATATTCGCTGATGGGCGCCATGCGCGCCGTAGCGCAAATGATCAGCTACGAGGTGGTGTTGCTGCTTTCGAGCGTGACGGTGGTGATGATGACCGGCTCGCTCTCGCTCACCAGAATTGTCGAGGCGCAGAACCAGTACACCTGGGGGCTTCCGCACTGGTTCATCTTCACGCCCTGGGGCTGCGCGGGTTTTGTGATGTACGCGATTGCGGCCACGGCAGAGACCAACCGCTCGCCGTTTGACCTGCCGGAAGGCGAATCGGAACTTGTAGCCGGCTACCATACCGAATATTCGGGATTCAAGTTTGCGCTCTTCTTTTTGGGCGAGTACCTGGCCATGTTCTCCATCTCCGGCCTTGGCACGACGCTCTTTTTGGGCGGATGGTCTGCGCCGCTTGCATCGCTGAATTGGGTTCCATCGTGGCTCTGGTTCTTCTCCAAGCTGATGATGTCGATCTTTGTCTTTATTTGGATGCGAGGCACGCTGCCGCGGCTTAGGCAAGATCAACTGATGAACTTCGCCTGGAAGTTTATTCTGCCCATGTGTCTGCTCAACCTGATGGTCGCTGGGTTGTGGCGCTTCCTGGGCGATGGCTGGCTGCGCTGGGTCGTCTGTTCGGCGATTCTGGTGGCAGCCTACGCGGGGATGGGCTTGAATGAGTTGCGGAGAAAGCAGATCGGGCCTCGGAGGTATCGCTATGCCGAGTGAGCTCTGCTGGAACCCAGTGTGCCATCCAATTGAGGTTGGGTGCCCCACCCTCGCCGCGTCTTTGTTTTTGCGGCTAGGGTGGGATCCCATTGCTACGGAAAGGGGCGCCAGCCGATGAGCTTTGTCTTCTACATCCTTGCGACACTGACCGTAGCCGGTGCACTGGCCGCCGTGCTGCTCAAGAACACGGTGCATTGCGCGCTAGCGTTGACGGTCGCCTTTGCCGGACTGGCGCTGCTCTTTCTTAATCTCGATGCGCAGTTTGCAGGCTTTGCGCAGATTCTGGTTTACATTGGCGCGGTCGCCATTCTTGTCGTCTTCGCGATTCTGCTTACCAAGGGCTCTGACACGCCAGCCGACGGTGTTTTCAGCCGCACATGGCTTGCCGGCCTCGCCATCGCTGCTGCGGTTTTTGCGGTGCTCGGCTGGGCGGTGATTCAAACCGCGAACCTGCTGCCCAACTCAGCGCCCACGCCGACGGTCAGCGTGCAACAAATCGGCCAGGCGCTTGTGGGCCGCTATGTGCTGCCGCTGGAGATCGTTGCCGTGCTGCTGACGGCCGCCATGATCGGCGCTGTCATCATTGCTATGCACGAGAAAGACGGTGCCCCCAAATGACGAGTCAAGTGACGCCGCTCGCAGGCTATCTTCTGGTTGCAGCTCTGTTGTTTTCGATCGGACTGGCCGGCGCTCTGACGCGGCGCAACGCCATTCTTGTGCTCATCGGCATCGAATTGATGCTGAACGCCGCCAATCTGAACCTGATTGCCTTCTGGCGCTACGGGCCGCATCCCGAGGCGCTCACGGGCATGATGTTTGCCATCTTCTCGATTGCCGTGGCGGCGGCAGAGGCTGCGGTTGGGCTGGGACTGGTCATTCAAATCTATCGCCATGCCAAAACCACGGACCTCGATCAAATGAACAGGATGAAAGGGTGAAAGGTTGATGCAAGAGCAGCTTTACCAGTTCAATCTGGCATCGATCGGCACCCCGCCTCAGGCATTGATCGTGAGGTGGCTGTGGCTTATTCCTGCCATCCCCATTGTTACGTCCGGCGTGCTTGCTTTACTGAAACAGCCGCGTCAAAGACTCTCGGCGGGGTTGGCCATTGGATCCTTGAGTCTTTCGCTGTTGCTTTCGCTGATCGCTTTTGTCCATGTATTGAATTACCGGGCAATGATGCTCGGAATATCTCAGATTGATCATTATGCCTTCAACACGGCCGCTCACGAGACGGTGAATCTTTCCTGGATTCAAGTGGGTTCGGCCAGCGTCGACTTGGGGTGGGTGCTCGATCCGCTCTCTGCCGTAATGCTGGTGATGGTGAGCTTTGTTGGGCTGCTCATCTTTATCTACTCCACCGGCTACATGGCTCACGACGAAAACTACACGCGCTTCTTCTGCTTTCTCTCGCTCTTCGCCGGGGCGATGCTGGGCGTGGTGATCTCGAACAGTCTGCTGCTGCTCTTCATGTGCTGGGAGATCGTCGGACTGACCTCTTACCTGCTGATCGGTTTCTGGTATCAGAAGCCCGCGGCTGCCGCGGCTGCGAAGAAGGCCTTCCTGACCACGCGCATCGGCGATCTCTTCTTTCTTCTCGGTATCGTCTGGCTCTTCGCGCAAGCCGGCACGCTGGTCCTCTACAAAGGCGGGGGAGGAGCCATTGAGCCGACTGCGCTGGCTGGCCTCCTGAGCCAACATGCGGGCCTTGGCCTGAGCGCGGCGACCGCGATTGGTCTGCTGATCTTTGCCGGGGCGGTGGGCAAGAGCGGACAGTTTCCGCTGCACGTCTGGCTGCCCGATGCGATGGAAGGTCCTACGCCGGTCTCCGCTCTGATCCACGCCGCGACGATGGTGGCTGCGGGCGTTTATCTCATCGCACGAGTTTATCCGCTAATGCAGGCCGGAGCGCTCGCCGGAGGATCGACGACCGCACTTACTGTCATCACCTGGGTAGGCGCGTTCACGGCGGTATTTGCCGCGCTCATTGCGGTCGCACAAGACGACATCAAGCGCATCCTGGCCTACTCAACCGTCTCGCAACTCGGCTACATGATGGCCGGTCTTGGGCTGGGCGGGGTCGCGGTGGGAATGTTTCACCTGATTACTCATGCCTTCTTCAAGGCGCTCTTGTTTCTTGGCGCGGGCTCGGTGATTCACGGATGCCACGAGGAGCAGGACATTCGGCGAATGGGAGGGCTCAGGGCCGTGATGCCGCTGACCTTCGCTACCTACGCAATTGGGATGCTCGCGCTCTGCGGCTTTCCGCTGCTCTTCTCCGGCTTCTGGTCGAAGGACGGCATTTTGGAGGCGGCGGTAAAGTGGCATCCCTCGATTGCGCCGTTCATCATGCTGGTCTTTGGCGCGCTGTTGACGGCCTTCTACATGACGAGGCAGGTGGCTTATGTCTTCCTTGGCAAATGGCGCGGCGACAAACCGGCGCACGAAAGCCCGGCGGTAATAACCGTTCCGCTGGCGATTCTGGCCTTCTTCGCGATTGCTCTCGGCGCGATTGGAACCCCCGCTTGGCCGTGGTTCCGCGCCTTTCTTGATGGCCGCGCTGTTGCCTTCGACATGCGCGGCTTTGCCGAGCCTGGATTGTTGACCCTGATGTGTCTCTCCACGGTAGTTGTTTTCGCGGGGCTTGGGGTTGGGCAGGAGCTTTATGGCAACAAATCTCCAAGCCCTGAGGCACCTGATCGGCTGGAGCAACTCGCGCCGCATGTCTGGGGCTGGCTGCGCGACCGGCTCTATGTGGATGAGTTCTACGCGGCCACCGTGATTGCGTTTTACGGCTGGTGGGCGCGCGTCTCCGATTGGCTCGACCGCCGCGTCTGGGGCGGCTTGGTGGCTGGGGTTACTTGGGCCTTTGGCCTTTGGGCGCGACTCATCCGCTTTCTTGACACGAATGTTGTCGATGGCAGCTTCGACAAGGGCTGCGAAGAGTTGAACGTGGGCGGCGGGCTGCTGGCGCGGCTGCAGTCGGGCCGCGTGCAAACCTACCTGAGAATCCTAGCGCTGTCCGTGGCTGCGCTGGCCGTGATCTTGATCTGGAGCAGCCGGCCATGAATGGAATAGCGATCGGATTTCCAATATTGACGCTCCTGACCGTGCTGCCCCTCGCAGGAGCGGCCTTTGCGTTCATCGCCGGCAAACACGCGCGTGCCATCGCCCTAATTACGTCGCTCGCCTCTCTAGCGCTGGCGCTCGCGATCTGGTCGCAACTGCCCGCGGACGGAAGCATGGGCATGATCGAGCAGCACGCGTGGGCGCCGTCGCTGGGTATCGAGTATCACCTAGGCGTCGACGGGCTGGGCGCGCTGATGCTGGTGCTCTCGGCCATCGTGACTCTTATGTCTGTCGACGCCGCGCATCGCGTTCATCACCAGCCGGGGCTTTACTTCGGGTTGGTGCTGCTGCTTGAGTCGGGCCTCTTCGGTTCCTTCACGGCGTTGAATTTCTTCCACTGGTTTCTCTTCTGGGAGCTGAGCCTGATTCCTGCATTTTTCCTCATCAAGCTCTGGGGCGGCGCGCGGCGCGGTCCTGCGGCGACGCAGTTCTTCGTCTACACCATGGCGGGCAGCGTGGCGCTGCTAATCTCTTTTCTGGCTGTCTTCGTTGCGACGGGCAGCATGGACTTCAATCATCTGACGCTGCTCGCTCTGACAGGCGAGTTAGAACAGATGGTCACAGCGCACCTGGGGCCGGTGATGCTCTGGCTGGCCATCGGCGTGCTGGCGGGTTTTGCCGTCAAGGTGCCGATGTTTCCATTTCACACATGGCTGCCCGCTGCCTACGCTGAAGCCCCCTCGCCGGTGACGATGCTCTTAACTGGCGCGATGTCGAAGATGGGCGTCTACGGCCTGCTGCGCATCGCGCTCCCGATCTTTGGCCATCAAATCTCCCAAATGCGCACGCCGCTGCTGGTGCTGGCCGTGGCCACCGTCGTAATGGGAGCCTGGGCCGCGGCTGCGCAGAAGGATCTGAAGCGCATCTTTGCCTACTCCTCGGTCAATCATCTCGGCTACTGCCTGCTGGCGATCTTTGCGCTGGCCGTTCCCGCAGCATCGCAGACAAGCCAGGCCATGGCCCTCAACGGCGTCATCCTGCAGATGTTCAACCACGGCATCACTGCGGCGGCGCTCTTCTGGTTAGTTGCCATGATGCAACAGCGCACCGGCGGCCATCGCGGCATCGATCAGTTCGGCGGCCTGCGCAAGCCCGCGCCGGTGCTGGCCGGACTGATGGGCATTGCGCTCTTCTCTTCGCTCGGCCTGCCTGGGCTCAACGGCTTTGTCGGCGAGTTTCTCATCTTCCGCGGAGTCTTTTCGTTGGCGTGGGTCGCGGCAACCGTTTCGGTGCTCGGTCTGCTGGTTACGGCGACCGTGATTCTGACTGTGATTCAAAAGGTCTTCTGTGGCCCGGTCGCGAATCATTGTGAGAACTTCCCCGACCTGCACCACAGCGAGCGAATGGCGCTTGCTCCCGTCATCGCTCTGATGTTCCTAGTGGGCCTTATGCCTTCACTTATTGTCGATAGCGTGAACCCCACGGTCCTCAACCTCTTGGCTCACTGGAGATTTTGATGCTTGCCTTTGCGATCTATCTCTCGTTTGCCGGAGCGCTTGCCGAAGCGCTGCTGCCGAAGGGCCGTGCCGCACTTGCGCGCTGGCTGGCGCTGGCCGTGGCCGTGGGCGGGCTGGCTGTGGCCGGGATCGGATTTGTCGCGGGCATAGGGCAGGGAAGAGTGACCATCGTCGACCTGCCCTGGGTGCCATCGATGGGGATTCACTTTCTGCTGGCCGCCGATGGCATCAGCCGCGTGCTTGTTCTGCTTACAGGCCTGGCTGCGGTCGCCGGGGTTCTCTTCAGTTGGAATATCGAACTGCGCACCAATGAGTTCTTCGCATTCTTCCTGGCACTCATCGGCGGTGTCTACGGAGTCTTTCTCAGCTTCGATCTTTTTCTGCTCTTTGTCTTTTATGAAATCGCCATCGTTCCCAAGTACTTTCTGATTGCCATCTGGGGTTCGACGCGCCGCGAGTATGCGGCGATGAAGCTGGCCATCTACTCCTTCGCGGGCTCGGCGATGGTGCTCATCGGGTTGCTGGCGGCCTACACGACAGCCGGTAGCCACTCGACCACGCTCGATGCTCTGGCCCATGCAGGACTGCCGGCGAGCTTTCAGATGGGTTGCTTCCCGCTGGTCTTCGTTGGCTTTGCGATTCTCGCGGGCATGTGGCCCTTTCACACCTGGGCTCCAACAGGCCACGTCGCCGCGCCGACTGCTGCATCCATGCTGCTCGCCGGCGTGGTGATGAAACTGGGCGCATACGGCTGCCTCCGCATCGGTATCGGCCTCTTTCCGCGCGGGCTTGATCCCTGGGGCTACTCGCTGCTCGGGCTGGGCTCGTGGCGCGATGTCTTTGCTCTGCTGGCGGCGATCGGCATTGTTTATGGCGCACTGGTGGCGCTGGCGCAGACCGACTTCAAATTTGTTATCGGCTACTCCAGCGTCAGCCACATGGGCTTTGTGCTACTCGGCCTGATGACGCTCAACCAGATCGGCATGACCGGCGCAGTGCTGCAGATGTTCTCGCATGGCATCATCGCCGGATTGCTCTTCGCCATTGTCGGGCGAATCGTGTATGACCGCACGCACACACGCCAGTTTGCAGAACTCGAAACGATGCACCTCTCCCGACGGCTGCCCTTTGCCGCGTGGGCCTTTGTCGTTGCGGGTGTGGCCTCGATGGGACTGCCGGGCTTCTCCGGCTTTGTCGCCGAGTTGCAGGTGTTGGTCGGCGCGTGGAAGGTGAATCCCTGGTGGGTTGCCGCGGCGGGAGTCGGCATCGTGGTTGGCGTGGCCTATACATGGCGCGCCTTGCAAAAGGCCTTCTTCTCCGACGCGCTGCCGACCGCGCATCTGCTGGAACAGGAGCACGAACAACTGTTTGCCCCGATCACATGGCCTGAGGTCACCGGCGTTGCGCTGCTCGGCGGGGCCAGCCTGATCGTAGGCCTCTGGCCCAGAATCCTGCTCGACACGATTGAGCCAGCCGTGAAAGCGCTGCTCGCCGGAGGTGTGCAATGAACTACGCAGACCTCTTCCGTTTCACGGCTCCTGAGACGGCATTGGAGATCGCTGCACTAATTGTGCTTGTGGTCGATTTAGGCTTTCTGCGTAAGGCCTCGGTCAAGTTGCGCGTTACCGTAAGCGCGTTGCTTGGCGTGGCCGGATGTGGTCTGGCGTTATTTGCAATGGGGTTGCAGTACGGATTCGGATTCTACGTGGACGAGTCCTTGGTTCTTGCAACCGGTGGGGGCGTCACGATTGCGCAAACGGGAATCCTCGTTTTGACGGCATTGACGCTTTTACTTTTAATAGGCTCGGATTTTTCCCGACACGTGGGTGAGTACGTCGCTGTGGTGCTGATGGCTGCCTCCGGCGGATTGCTGATCGCGAGCGCACGGGACTTGCTGGTGATCTTCATTGGCTTGGAACTGCTGAGTCTGGGCCTTTACATCATGACAGCATTTGCCAAGAGCTCAGGCAAGAGCGCCGAAGCCGCCCTCAAATACTACTTGTTCGGCGGCATGTCGGCAGCGTTTTTGCTCTTTGGATTCAGCTATCTTTACGGACTGACCGGCAGTACAGATTTGTACTGGATTCAGTACTACATTGGTGAGTCTGGACCGAGTCCGCTGTTCTATGTTGCGTGGATTCTGATTGTAGCCGGTCTGGGCTTCAAGGTTGCCGCTGTTCCGTTCCATCTGTGGGCACCTGACACATATGAAGGCGCACCAGCTTCTGCAGCGGCTTTCATCGCGTCAGTGTCCAAAGTGGCGAGCTTCGCACTGCTGCTCACCATTAGCGGCAATTTACTCACGCCTGGCGGCCCGATTAATGGTGCGAAGCGAGTCGTCGAGCACTATCTCTACAACGAATATCAAGCTTGGCAGTCGTTGGCGGTGGTTCTTCTGGTAGTTGCAGCCGCGTCGATGATAGTCGGCAATCTTGCTGCGTTGGCACAAGTAGGTGTTCGTCGGCTGCTCGCTTACTCGGCAATTGCTCACGCTGGCTATATCTTGCTTGGAGTTGCCACGCAGCGCGCCTACACTGGGCAGAGTAGTCCGTTTGAATTCTTTTTGAGCACAACTGGGCCCACTCTCCGCGCCACAAATGCTGTCCTTTTTTACCTCCTCACCTACGGCTTGACCACCATTGGCGCGTTCGGCGTTGTCTCTGTCGTCGAGCGGGCTACGGGAAGCGACAGACTCGATTCCTTCCGGGGGTTGCACAAGCGTAATCCGCTGCTGGCGGCGGTGCTGCTGGTGCTCTTCCTCTCGCTCGCCGGGATTCCGCCGCTCGTCGGCTTCTGGGCGAAGTTCAACCTCTTTGCTGCTGTTCTAGGTGTCTCGGCCGGGGCGGTTCCGTTTGGGCTTGTGGTGCTTGCGGTTGCGCTTAGCGCGGTCTCGCTCTACTACTATTTGCAAGTCCTCAAGCGGGCTTACGTGATGCCAGCCATCGATGAATCGCCCATCAAGGCCCATCCGGTGACGATGGCCGTGCTGCTGGCGATTGCGGCCGCCGTCGTAGTGCTCGGCTGTTTCCCGGAACTGCTGCAAAACTGGATCCAGAGTTTCTACCCTGTCAATTAACTTGATTCGCTTTCAAGCAGAATCAATCTCTGATAAGGTTGCATCGAAGGATCGAGAGAGACATCGAGTGAGCGCTAACAAATATGACCTGATCGTCGTCGGTTCCGGGCCCTCGGGGCAGCGGGCGGCCGTTGCCGCGGCAAAGATGAACAAGCGCGTGGCCGTCGTCGAGGCGCGAGCCGTGGTCGGCGGCGTCTGCATCAACACAGGGACCATCCCCTCGAAGACCATGCGCGAGGCCGTTCTGCATCTCTCCGGCTATAACTACCGCTCGGTCTACGGCATCAACTATCGGGTCAAAGAAAAGATCACCATGGCCGACCTGGCCTTTCGCGTCCAGGCGGTGATCAAGACCGAGGTGGACGTGACCGAGGCGCAGCTCTCGCGCAACGGCATCGAGGTGGTGCACGGCATCGCCCACTTCGTTACTCCGAATCAGATTCGCGTCGTCGGTCCGCAAAATGAATCCACTCTTGAGGCCGACCGCATCATTGTGGCTGTGGGCACCAAGCCGGCTACCTCGGATAAGGTTCCGATCAACGGCCGGACGATTGTGAATAGCGACCAGATCCTCGACCTGCCGGCGCTGCCCCGCACGCTGATCGTGGTGGGCGGAGGCGTGATCGGCGTCGAATACGCATGCATGTTCGCGGTTCTCGGCGTCCGCGTCACGGTCATTGAAAAGCGCGACCGGCTGCTCGAGTTCGCCGACCGCGAGATCATCGAGGCTCTCAGCTATCACCTGCGCGATGCCCGCGTCACGCTTCGCCTCGGCGAAGAGGTGCAGAGCGTTGAAGAACTGCCCGATGCGACGGTGGTCGCCAATCTCGAAAGCAAAAAGCGCATCTCCGGCGACGCTCTTCTCTACGCCATTGGCCGCCAAGGGGCTGTCGACGATCTCAATCTCGCAGCCGCCGGCCTCGAAGCCGACAGCCGCGGCCGCATTCCCGTCAACGAACACTTTCAGACAAAGGTCGAGCATATCTATGCTGTCGGCGATGTGGTGGGCTTCCCTTCGCTGGCCTCGGTCTCAATGGAGCAGGGACGCCTGGCCGCCGCTCACGCCTTCAACGATCGTTGCGCCAGCACGAACCCCAGTTTTTATCCGTATGGAATCTACACCATTCCTGAGATCAGTTTTATCGGCAAGACCGAAGAGCAGTTGACCAGCGACGACGTGCCCTACGAGGTTGGCATGGCCTACTATCGCGAGACCGCGCGCGGACAGATTCGCGGCGACACCACTGGGCGCCTGAAGCTGATCTTCCATCGGGACACGCACGCCGTGCTGGGGGTGCACATTATCGGCGAAGAGGCCAGCGAACTGGTTCACATCGGCCAGGCGGTGATGGTGCTGGGCGGCAAGGTGGAGTATTTCATCGACAATGTCTTCAACTATCCCACCCTCGCCGAGTGTTATAAAGTTGCCGCCTTCAACGGCCTGGGCAGGTTGCATCGTTATCAGGCTGAGTAAGCCTTCCCACTTCCCAAGGAGGGTTAAATTGACCACCGCGATCGGCATTGTCATAACGGACCACATCGTGGCCGGTAGGCTCGAGGATCAGCGCCTCACCGGCAAGCTCCTGCGCCATCCCGAGTCTGCGGACGATCTCGACGCTCTGAGCGCGATCCCCGGCAGCGAACTGGTCGAGATGCTGGCGGCGCAGATCGCCGAACTGGCAGGCGGCGGCCAGGGACCGGTGGACGCGATCGGGGTTGCCGTTCCGGGCATCATAGGCCATGGCGTGGTCGAGGACTCGCCGAATCTGACACAGCTCAAAGGGATGCGAATGGCCTTTGAGCTGACCAGGGCGCTGACGGCGCGCGGCATCGACGCTCCGGTTCACATTGCCAATGATGCCGACGCGATCGCTGCCGGAGTGGCCGCCACGCGCGGGCTACTCAACAAGCTCACTCGTGTCTGGACGATCGGCAAAGGTATCGGTTATGGCCGCTGGCCCTATGTCGAGGGAGTTTGGGAGGGTGGGCACATCACCGTGACCCTCGACCCCAAGGAGCGCTACTGCGGCTGCGGCGGCATCGGGCACCTTGAAGGCATCATGGGCTATCGGGCGATGCGCTTGCGCTTCCTCGACCTCGAACCGGAGGAGGTCTTTGCCCAGGCGCACGAGGGAGATGCGCGATGCAGGGAGTTTGTCGATCTATGGCATCGGGCTCTGGCTGCTGCTACCGCGTCGTTCATCCATCTCGCCGGACCGGGCCGCTTCTACTTCACCGGCCATAATGTGGGCTTTTTGGACCTGGCGCGCTTGCGCAGCCACCTGGAGACGATGGTGTTGATGAGTCCGTTGCAGAGTTATGGGCTGGAGATCCTGCCGCCGGATGACGAGACTGCGCTGCTCGGCGCGGGAGTGTCGGCTTTGCGGGCGCTGGCGCGGTGAGACTCTCAAGAGAGAAAATCCGCAGGAGTTGGGACAGCAGTTCTTGTGACTGCGCCGAGGGCTGGCTTGTAAAAACACTTGCCCGCGACGCGGTTCCGATGTTGGCCAGCGACCGTCCGCTCGGAACCTCTTCGTGCGCTCATTCCGCCAGCCAATTCATGTGTTCCGGTCGCGGCTGGCGTTTATGCCGAATCGGCGGAACAACTCGCGCAGCGAAAAGGAGTGCATGGAACAAAAGAACGGAGGACTCGCTCAAGATGTTGGTTTGCTCTGCCAGCGCCGATCATTCTGCTTGAGGCGCGCTTCAAGATTTCCGCCCAAGCAAAGTATGAAGAGGCCATGGGGCCACCTCACGCCTAACTGACGAAAAAGGCAGTCACTTGTTCTCTCTTACGCCCCAGGCCAGGGTCCATCTCCGTAAAGCTCTCAAACCGGGGCAAGCGCTCAGCGCTTGCAACTGGTGGGTGAATTGAATGAGTTGGTTAAGCAGCATGAATGGCAGGGCCTTCCAAACACGAGTCGACCAGACGGCGTGAGAACCGCCCTGCGCCAGCCTCTTCAACCCTGCGCTATACTAACGAATTACCGGGCAGAAAATCTTGTGCGAAGCATGGGAAGGCACACCGCATGTCCCTAGAATCCGATGCCTTCCTTTGCGGTTGGCGCGTGCAGTCGGAAATTCCTTTGCCCGAGTTGCTCCCTTGGCCTGCGCCCGAGGCCGCAATCGATGTGAACATTCGATTGGGAGTTGTTCCGCCACTGGAAGAACCGACTGCATCTGCACGACTTCTAACGATGGACGGCGCCGGGCTATGCAGGATTGAAATTCCCGGGATTGCCATATTTTCTGTGCGAGATGGGCGCGAAATTGTAGTTGAGCCGCTTGTATCTCCCGATTCGCTGGTGCTTCGGAACTATCTATTTGGGACCGGCCTTGGTCTGTTGTGTCATCAGCGCGGTCTTTTTCCGCTCCATGGATCCTGTCTCCAACTGGGCGAGAGAGCGGTAGTTTTTTCAGGCAGTTCCGGCGCCGGCAAATCCACGCTGGCGGGGGCGCTAGCTCATCGCGGATACACTCTTCTGGCCGACGATGTTTGCGTTCTGACCGAAATGGATGGAGCCTGGGTGGCGTGGCCGGCGTTTCCTCGGGTCAAGCTGAATCCCGCCGCGCATCGGGCGATCTTCGGCGTTGAGCCTGAGCAGGCATCTCTCAGCTTGCAGGGAAAGCATCACTTGCATTTTGAGCCGGTCAGCTCGTTCAGCATGAATCCGGTTCCGCTGGACGCCATTTACTTTCTCGAGAAGACGGCGGATGGAGAACCGGAGTCGTTGATCGATGTGCCGGGTTTGAAGCGCCTTGCGCTGCTGCAAAGCCAGATATTTCGCCGCAGGGCCGGTTTTCTAATGGGGCGGAGAGCGGCTCTGTTCACCTCGACGGCGAGGATTGCGGCGGCTGTGCCCATACGTCGGCTACGCAGGAGCTTCGACCTTGCCAGGATGAGCACAACCATCGCGATGCTGGAAAGAATGCACTGTGCCCCAGCTTCCGCGCTATCGCTATAACGATTGACTATGGTTCAGCCCATTATTAGACTTTATAGCATCGACGAAATCAAAGTTTGCACGATGGCGGAGAGATCGACATGTCCCCAGCGCACCAATGCCTAAGCCCGGAAGATACGATTGCGTGGAGCGGAAAGCAGCTTGCCTCGGAGATTGGGGACGAGGTTGTCCTGTTGAATATCGAGCTGGGCCGTTATTACAGCCTCGACGATATCGGAAGCAACATATGGCGCTCTCTGGAACAGCCCATCAAGGTTGACGCGCTCTGCCAGTCTCTCGCCGCAAAATATAGTGCCGATCCTGCAACTGTTAGCGCGGATGTTTTGGTTCTATTGAACAAGCTGCTGGAACAGGAATTGATTGCGATCGTGGAAGAATGAATACATCCGCAGCGGAGAAAACTCTTGTAACGAGCGATGCTCAGGTGCGCATCCCCCGAGGATTGACGGTCTGGTTCACGGGCCTCAGCGCTGCTGGAAAAAGCACGCTGGCGCGGACTGTGGCCGCTGAACTGGCGGCTCTCAATGTGGGTACGGAAGTGCTCGACGCCGACGATCTCCGCAAGCATCTGAACCGCGACCTCGGATTCTCCAAGGGCGACCGCGACGAGAACATTCGCCGCATTGCCTATGTGGCCAGCCTGCTCACGCGGCATGGAGTGGTCGTGTTGGTTGCCGCAGTATCGCCCTATCGGGCCGCGCGCGACGAAGCCCGTCGGAAGATTGGCGCCTTCGCTGAAGTGCATGTCGATGCTCCGCTTGCCGTGTGCGAGCAGCGCGACCCCATCGGTCTATATCGGCGGCTGCGCGCGGGAGAAGTGCAACACATCGCCGGTGTCGATGACCCATACGAGCCGCCGCTCGCGCCGGAGTTGCGCTGCCTGACGCATGAGGAGACCGTGGATGAAAGCGTCGCCAAGGTGGTTGCGCTGGTCCTCGGTCTCACTCGCAAGCCAATGGATACAGGGACGCTGGCATGACCAGTGCATTTCATCTTCAGGATTATTTCTTTCATGGGCGCCGTCTTCGTTCGCCCTTTCCGCTTCCCTCGCTGCCACTGTGGCCCGCATTGGATACAGAAGGCAGGCCCGACATCACGCTCTGCTTCGGCGAAACCCCAGCTTCCCTTGCCAACCCGCTTTGGTCGAGCCCGTTTGTGCAAATCGGCAGAGACAAAGGCGCACTGGTCAACATCGCTGCGGTGGGCCGCTTCTGGCTGCCGGACAACGGACCAGTCACGATTCAACCTTCGCAGGGTTCAGAGCCCTTCGAGATCGAAACCATTCTGCTCGGCACCGTTGCAGGAATACTGCTTCATCAACGATCCATGCTCCCTTTGCATGCGAGCTGCGTCGTCCTCGATGGCAGCGCCATCGCCATCGGAGGCTCTTCAGCAAGCGGCAAATCCGCACTCGCCGCCGCGCTGGTCCGTCGCGGCGCGTTGCTGCTCACAGACGATCTCTGCGTCCTCGGCGCTTCCAAACACAGCGTCCATGCGGTTGCAGGAACGATGCACGCGCGGCTCTGGCCGGACGTGATGGACAGACTTGAAATCCCCTCGGAGCTGCGTCTGCCCACCCGGCCGGTACACCCCAAGCACGCTGTCGTCCTACCTGCTGCGGAAGCCCGTGCATGGCCTCTGCAACTTCTGGTGCGCCTCGGTTCGAGCAACCTGGCGAGCGAACCCGTGCTGGAACGTCAGCAGGACCTTGCATCGCTATTTCCTCCGGACACTCTTGTCTATCAGCGCAAGATTGGTCAGTTATTCGGCAACGCAGCCACTGAACTCTGCGGCCTGACAGCTCTCGCCCGCCATGTTTCCAGATATTCCTTGCGGACCACAAAGGCTCTCGGCCATCTCGAGCAGTGCGCGGATCTTATCCTGAATGCTCTCCGGGGGGAAGCATGAGCCAGAACGGCATGGATTCCACGAACGGAGCGCTCTTTGGCTGGCTGGTTTCTTATCCCAAGTCGGGTAACACCTGGCTGCGGATGATGTTGCGCAGTCTGCGGCAGGGCGGAGAGCCGATCGACATCAACGAAGCCGGTGACGCCCATATTCTGAGCCGGGCGGAGTTCGAGGAGCATTTCGGCGTAGAATCCAGCGACCTTACCCAGGCGGAGATCGATGCGGTCCGACCGGAGCTGCACCGCGCCATCGCTCGCGCATCGAAGGAGTCGCTCATCCTGCGCAAGGTGCATGACCGATGCTGGCTCACCGCCTCCGGCGATCCGGTCTTCGCGCCGGAGATCAGCCGCGGCGCGGTCTACATCGTGCGCGATCCCCGCGATGTTGCAGTGTCCTTCGCGCATCATTGCCACCTGGATTTTGAAAAAAGCGTCCAATGCATAGGCGATTCCACTGAAACCTTCGCTGGAAGCGTCAAGAGAATGAATTCGCAACTGGTGCAGCCGCTGGGCAGTTGGAGCGAACACGTGACCAGTTGGCTTGATCGCGCCCGTATGCCGGTCCTCCTGCTGCGCTATGAGGATATGCTCAAGGACCCGGCCCATGAGCTTGCCAGGGTAGCCGGCTTTCTCGGTCTGCCCGAGGCGGATGATGTGGAGGCCTGCGCAAAAGCCGCCGCCGCCGCCGATTTCTCTCGCCTTCGCCAGCAGGAAGACGAAATGGGATTCAGGGAGAAACCTGCAAAGGCCATTCGTTTTTTCCGCCAGGGCCGTGCCGGCGAGGGCAAGGAAGTTCTTCCCCCTCATCTACTCCAGACGATCGAGGCCGACCACGGTGCGGTGATGGAGCGGCTTGGGTATAGGCTCACAGCCAATTCATCGTAACTCTTGCAAGATTTGAATGAACAGATCGCAGCCGGCTCTCAAGTACTCTTCAAATGACCATTGACATTTGCCGGTTCCATTCTATGATCAAATCTAATCTCAGTTCTCAAATTGTCTACCTTGAGAGGAATTGACCGTGGCCGATCGGAATGAAGCGATGGAGCCTTCCCAGACGCAAGACAAGCTACAGTGGCACAGCCCCGCATTGGAGTCTTACGATGCGGGTGAAGCCGAGGCAGGAGGCGGTCCCTTGCCTGATGGGATTATGGAGCAAGGCATGAGGGAGCCCTCGTGATTTTTCCGTGCGGTGCACGGGGCTGTGGTGGGTAAATGTCATTTTCAAACTTAAATCAGGAGAGATAGACCATGACCGACCAAAATGATGCGATGGAGCCGGAGCAGAAGCAGGATCAACCCCAGTGGCACGCGCCCCAGTTGCATTGTTATGACGCGAGTGAAGCAGGGCCTGTAGTTAAGAAGGAGCTGGGCAGTGACGGTGGTTCTTTGTCAGTCGAATCGTAGCTCTTTCGTGTGCTACGCGGCCTTTAGTGCGATGTCTGCCTGCATTGAGCATATTGAATAGGCCATTGAGTCCCGCTTCTAGGACTCGGCCTCAATAGGCTGGACTTCGATATCGATCTTCGGAAGCTCGGAATGGGGATTGCTGGTTTAGTCGGTTCTTCCGGGGATATTGCACACAGCTTGGTTGCTCTGAACCGGGGCGCGTTTCGTTGCGCCGCTGAAGAGGTACGCACATGGCGGCTTCAGGGTGCGCAACTGGGCATCTGTGCCGATGCAACCAGCGCTGAGGAGGAATCCTCCGCGACCCGGCTGCTCTTCGATGGCCGAATCCATGATCGTACCGGCCTGCTTGACGATCTGAAACTTCACGACGCATCCAATTCAAACCCATCCGTTGCGGACGCATCCCTTCTGCTTTACGCCTGGCTCCGCTTTCATGAGGACTTTCCCAACCGCGTCGCCGGCGAATACTCTTTCGCGATATGGGAGGCGCGCAGGCGCCGCCTGATCCTGGGCAGTGACCCTCTGGGCAAGCATGGGATGTACTACTGGCAGAGCGGCAACTCCTTCCGCTTCGCCTCGGAGATCGGTGGTCTGCTTACCTGCCCCGAGATTCCGATCGTCCTCGACGACATCGAGGTGGCGCGCTGGCTCACCCGGCACGCCGAATCCGGGGATGAGACACTCTACAAGAGCATCCGGCAAGTGCCCGCCGGTCAGTTGCTGCTCCTCGAGGACGGCAAGCTCCGCCTGCATCGCTATTGGCGGCCTGAGGAACTGCCGACGCTTCGCCTTGCCGATCCTCGCGATTATGCCGAGGGCCTGCTCCATCACTTGCAGCAAGCGGCTCGTTGCAGAATCTACCCCGGCCACGCCGTTGGGTCGCACCTGAGCGGCGGGTTGGACAGCTCCACGGTGACCACCCTAGCAGCCGGAGTTCTGGCAGAGGAGAACCGCACCGGGACGGCCTTTACCGCAGTCCCCGCCCGTCCCCTGACTGCCGAGATCGGCGCCAAGCGCTTTGGAGATGAACGGCATCACGCCGCCAGCGTAATTGAGCGAAACCCCAATCTCAGCCATGTTCTTATTCCGAACAATGCCACGCCCCTCTTCGATGCGCTGGACCACTTCTCCTGCGAGCACTTCGATCCGATTCCGAATGCCGCCAACGCTCCCTGGATTGTCGGCATTTTTGCCGAGGCGCAACGAAGAGGGATTCGAACCTTGCTCTCTGGCTCCGCAGGAAACCTGACGGCCAGTTATAGCGGGCCGCACGCACTCTCGGAGTTGCTTGCTCAGGGAAGGTGGCTCGATTGGCTTCGGATGGTGCGGGATCGGAGGCAATATGGAGGGTCGATCCGAGGCAGCCTCAGCCATTCGTTGGGAAATTCTCCGGCGCAAGCCCGCTTCAGAAGCGCGGTGCGCGATCGCATCCTGACACCTCTGCGCCGGTGGCGCGGCAACTATCTTCCGCCGCCTGTCCGAGGCTTGTATGAGATCTCTGCCATTCGGCCTGAGTTCTTCAGGGCCAGCGGCCTGCCGCCACAGCTAGAAATCAATTCGATCTTGCAGCCGGAGTCGTCGCGCGAATTCCGGCTGCAGTTGTTGAAGCGAGCGCAAAGGAGCGCTGTCGTCGCTGCGGCAAAACGCGTTTTCGGCTTGGAGTATACCGATCCCATGACCGACCGCCGTCTGGTTGAGTACTGCATCTCGCTTCCTGAAGAAGCCTTCTGCCAGCGCGGCCTTCCGCGCTCGCTCATCCGCGACGCCATGCAGGGAAAGCTCCCGGAAACGGTGCGTTTGGAGCGCCGCGTCGGCCTGCAAGCGGCGGATGCGGCGACACTAATGGCAGACAATCGAGCGGAGATCGCAGCCGAGGTCGAACGCATGAGATCGAGCGACCTCGTGAACAGATTCATCGACATGCCTGCACTGAGTAAACTGGTGGACGAATGGCCCAGCGGCGATTGGCCGAACGACGCCGTCCGCTTTGCCTATCAGAACAAACTGCTGCGTGGCGTGAGCTTCGGCCGCTTCGCTCGGTGCATCGAAGATGGCAGCCTGTTCGCTTCGCTGCGGCAAGGCTCATCCGCTCCAGACGCGCGAGCGTAGCGCAATTATAGCGGCGTGAATCTTCCATTTGCGCGAGAATCCGCGCACTGAGCCGAAGAATCTTGTCCGGAAAAGATGCCCAGCACGGTGAAGCGATCCTGCGTTTCTCCGCCCACAACCGTCTGTCCATTTGCCGTAACCCAGACATGGGCCTCAAATTCTTTGTCAGTCGATTTCGCCACGCCGTAATGCAACTCCGCGTGAATGCCGGCGCGGCATAGCATCCGTTGAGCGGCGAGTCCTCGATGAAAGCACACCGAGCGCCACGGCACCCGGTTGGCAACGGCTATCACCGCCCAAGCCACCCGCTTGATAAGTGCCGGTGCTCCGTCCGCGCTGATCTCTGGTTGATGCACAGGGGGACGCATCATCTTCCGGTAGAGCCGGAAGGGAAGCAGGTCGATGGCCAGCCATGCCAGCAAGAGCCAACCCATGGCGCTGATCACAAGCGCTAGATCTCTTCTATGCGCAGCTAATCGCCGCAACATCGACGCACGGCGCTTTCGTTTTTTGCCGTCGGCTGCATGCCAGCCAGATGTTTTCATCTTCGCTTCCCTATCGACAGCATACTCCGTGTCTTCCCGAGACCCAGTCTTGCTGCCTACCACGATGTCGCATGCAGGGAATCGGTGCCTTGGCGGCTACTCTCAGAGTCCGGTCATCTTCAACACGGTTTCAGCAAGGCGGCCTCCTTCGAGTTTCAGGCTGGAAGCAGCTTCGCCGATCTGTTTGAGGTCGTCCATGATCCATACAAATATCTACCGTTGAGAATTAGCAGGAATGGAATATCTCGGTCTCATTGAGCCAATGCGTCTTCCCATGCTCGGATCGATTCAGACAAGTATTTGAGCCTAGACGAGGGTGGTTCTCATTTCCTTGATGGCCGCGTAATGGCTCAGGATAGCCGGGCTGAGTCACCAGAGGAATTGACAAACGAGGGAATGTGGGCGAATATAAGGCGAAGACGATGGTCACCGCTTCCGCCCTCCGGCTCAAGATCGAACAAACTCTCGAAGGCCGCTTTCCCGCCGCGCTTACGCCTGCACCGCGCACGATCCGCGAGGTGACGGCGACCGGGATTGCGGCCGTGGACAAACTGCTCGACGGGGGATTTCCGGTAGCCGCGATCAGCGAAATTGCGGGGCCATCTTGCTCGGGACGAACCAGTCTGGCGCTGGCTTTTGTCGCGGCCAGAACAGCCGAGGAGCGGGTTTGCGCCTGGGTGGATGCCGATGACGCTTTTGATCCGGAGTCGGCCGCGGCCAGCGGCGTAGAACTCGGGCAACTGCTCTGGGTGCGCTGCGGTTGCAATGCGAAGCACGAAAAAAACTGGACACGGCTGGAACAAGCTGTGCGATCGACCGACCTGCTGATGCAGACGGGCGGCTTTGCGGCCATTGTGCTGGATCTGGCCGGGATCGATCCAGCGCAGGCGATGCGTATTCCGCTGGCCACATGGTTTCGATTTCGCCAGGCCGCCGACCGCACGCGCACTTCCTTGCTCGTGCTGGGGCAGGCCTCGTATGCGCAGTCGAGCGCCGCGGTGGTGCTGAACACTGAGCCGATGCGCCTCGAGTCGCTGGGCGGTACCGTGCTCGATGGAGGTGCGTTTGCGATCAGCCGCAGACGCCAGCGCTTTCAACCGCAGATGATCAACGCGCGCAAACCGCCTGCCTCAACATGGACAGCAAACACGCAGTGGGCGATGGAGCGAAGCGCATGAGCCGCGAACTGTATCTCTCGATTCACGCGGCGGAGTTTCCCGCGCAGGCTTTGCTTCGTCTGCGCCCGGAGTTGCGCGCGCAGCCGGTTGCTGTGATGGACGGCCCTGCTTTGCAGCAGACTATTTGCTCACTCAATCGTCATGCGGTTCAACTCGGCGCAGCGCGCGGCATGACGCGCCTGGAAGCCGAGGCAATCGCCGGGCTGCAACTGATTGTGCGTTCAAAGGCCGAAGAAGCGTCAGCGCGTGCGGTCTTAGAGGAGTGTGCCGCGCAGTTTTCTCCGCGCATCGAGGAGGTGAGTCTCGGAACAGCTTGCGCATTTGTGCTCGATGTAGCCGGTTCTGAGCGGCTATTCGGGCCGGCCGATGCGTTGGCGGCGCAACTGCGCCGCGCCGCTGGCGGAGCTGGTTTTCGCATCTCGATCGCCGTCGGTGAGAACTTTCATGCGGCTCGCATCAAGGCTGTTGCTACGCCCGGAATCAGCATCGTAGCGGCAGGCGAAGAAGCACGAACTCTTGGAAAATTGCCGCTGGCGCTGCTCGATCTTGACGCGGACCAGTCGGAGACCTTTGCGATGTGGGGCATTCGCACGCTTGGCCAGTTGGCAGCGCTGCCTGAGGTTGAACTCGTGACGCGCTTCGGCCCTGCGGCGAGTCGATGGCGCGCACTGGCCATCGGCACGGCGGCGCACAGCTTCCAACCGATCGAGCAGGCGCTGGAGTTAAGCGAGTTCTGTGAATTCGAGTCGCCGGTCGAGGAGATCGATTCGTTACTCTTTGTCGCTGCTCGCATGATTGACTCACTGGTCGCTCGTGCATCCGCGCGTTCGCTCGCCGTGGCTTCAATCTCTGTCGAGATGCGTCTTGAAGGCAGCAAGACGCACCGTGTCGCACTGCATCCTGCGATTCCGTCTTCCGACCGCAAGTTTCTCTTGAAGCTGCTGCAACTGGAAGCGGCCGCGCATCCTCCGCAGGCTGCTGTTCGGTCGTTGACCATCGAGGCTGGCTCCGGCCAAATCAGCAAGGTGCAGCTTGGCCTCTTTGCGCCGCAAACGCCCGAGCCTTCGCATCTCGACGTCACGCTTGCGCGCATACGAGCCATTGTCGGCCACGACCGCGTCGGTTCGCCGCTGCTTGAGGATACCCACCGCCCGCACAGTTATCGCATGGAAGCATTTCATGCAGAGCAGCCAGACGGCAGGTTGGCTCCTCATGCTGCGCGCATCGCCTTGCGCCGTGTGCGTCCGCCACGGCAGATACAAGTGACGTTGCGCGATGACAAACCAACAACATTCAGGGATGGCGGTGAGCTCTATTCCATTGCGGCTGCCTATGGCCCGTGGCGATCGAGCGGATGCTGGTGGTCTCTGGGCGCATGGGACGCGGAGGAATGGGATGTGCTGGCCGCGGATCGCAACGGCGTGGCTCTGAGTTGCCTTCTCGTGCGCGACCGGCTGCGCGATTCGTGGCAATTGGAGGCATTTTTTGACTGAGGATGCGGAATACGTCGAGCTACACGCGTCGAGCGCTTTCAGCTTTCTCGCCGCCGCCTCGCAACCCGATGCGTTGATCGAACGCGCGGCAGAGATCGGAATGCCCGCGATTGCTCTAGCCGACAGAAACGGCATTTACGGCGCGGCGCGTTTTCACACGGCAGGCAGTCGATGCGGCATTCGAGCACACATCGGCGCCGAGATTGCCGTCGCGGACTTTGGCTGCCGTTTGCAGCCCGCCGCGTGGCTTCCCCATCAATGCCCCGAGGAACCCGCGCGCATTACGCTGCTCTGCGCCTCGCAGACCGGGTACAAGAACCTCTGCCAACTTATAACTCGTTTCAAAATGCGCGAGGCGACGAAGGCGGAAGGCGCAGCCACACTCGACGATCTCGAAGAGCTTTCGTCTGGGCTGATCTGCCTCACCGGCGGCGACGAAGGCCCGCTGGCTTCCGCGCTAAGTTATGGAGGAGATCAACAGGCACACAAAGTTGCTGGCCGTCTGGTTTCCATCTACGGCCCAGGCAATCTCTATGTCGAGTTGCAGCGCCATCGGCAACGCGATGAGGAAGCGCGCACTCAGTCTCTCGTCTCGCTCGCCTCGGCGTTGCACTTGCCGATTGTTGCAACCAACGGAGTGCGTGCGGCGACGGAGCGAGATCGTGAGATTCTCGACGTGCTCACCGCAATTCGCCGTCATGTGCCGCTCGACCAGGCGGGCCGCCTGCTGAGCGTCAACGATGCACGCACTCTGCGCAATTTCCGTCAGATGGGGGCCCTGTTTCGCGACCTGCCCGAGGCCCTCGCCAACACGCGGATCGTTAGCGACAGGCTCGAATTCACCCTCGACAACCTTGGCTACGAGTTTCCGCATTATCCCGTTCCCGTGGGTGAAACGATGGACAGCTTTCTTGCCGCTCGCGTCGAGGAGGGCGTTCGCAAGCGCTACGGTGTTTCATTGAAGCGGCATCTGCTGGAGAAGGCGCACATCCAGGTCCGCCGCGAGCTGGACCTGATCGCAAGGCTCGGTTTTGCCGGCTACTTTCTCATCGTCTGGGACATGATTCGCTATTGCCAGCGCCAGGGTTTTCTCGTCCAGGGGCGCGGCTCGGCGGCCAACTCCGCTGTCTGCTATGCGCTTGAAATCACCGCAGTCGATCCGGTCGGCATGGAACTGCTCTTCGAGCGATTTCTCAACGAGAGCCGCAACGAGTGGCCGGACATCGATCTCGATCTTCCCTCGGGCGACGAACGCGAGCAGGTCATCCAATACGTCTATGAGCGCTATGGCGCGCTGGGAGCAGCGATGACGGCTAACGTCGTCAGCTATCGGGGCCGCTCCGCATCGCGCGAGGTCGGCAAGGCATTGGGCTTCAACCCGGAGCAGACCGCGCGCCTCGCCAGCCTGATGGGCCACTGGGAGTGGCAAGGCGAAAACGACACGTTGGCCCGTCACTTCGCCCAGGCAGGTTTCGACATTCGCCACCCGCGCATGGCGCATTATCTCGACCTTTGCCTGCGCATGCAGAACTTGCCGCGTCATCTTGGCCAGCATTCGGGCGGCATGGTAATCTGCGCTGGCCTGCTCAATCAGGTCGTGCCCATCGAGCGAGCGTCGATGCCCGGCCGCACTGTCATTCAATGGGATAAAGAAGATTGCGCCGACCTCGGCCTGATCAAAGTCGATCTGCTTGGTCTTGGTATGATGGCCGTACTCAAGGACTGCATCGAACTCATCCCGCGACATTACGCTAAAGAGGTCGATCTTGCTGCACTGCCCGAAGATCCACTCGTCTATGAAACTCTGTGCAAGGCCGATACCGTGGGCATGTTTCAAGTGGAGAGCCGCGCACAGATGGCGTCGATTCCTCACAACGCCCCCACGCGCTTCTACGATCTCGTTGTTCAAGTCGCTATCATTCGTCCCGGTCCAATCGTTGGCAAGATGATGCATCCGTATATGCGCCGCCGCCAGGGGAAAGAAGAAGTCAGCTATCCGCATCCGTCGCTGGAGCCGGTGCTGAAACGCACGCTCGGCGTTCCGCTCTTTCAGGAGCAGCTATTGCGCATGGCCATGGCCGTCGCCGACTTCAGCGGCTCCGAGGCAGACGAGTTGCGCCGCGCCGTCGGCATGCGCCGTTCAATGCAGCGCATGAAGAATCTTGAGGGTCGCCTGCGCGCCGGCATGACACGCAACGGAATCGGTCCCGAGGCGCAAGACAATATCGTCCACAGCATCTCGTCCTTCGCCATGTACGGATTTCCCGAATCACATGCCGCGAGCTTCGCACTGATCGCCTACGCCTCGGCCTTTTTGAAGGTGCATTATCTCGCCGCCTTCACTTGCGGGCTGCTCAACAATCAGCCGATGGGCTTCTATGCGCCCGCCGTGCTGATCAAAGATGCGCAGCGGCACGGCCTGCGCGTGAGGCCGATCGATGTGCAGCGTTCAATTGAAGTCTGTTCGCTTGAGCGCGAAAGCGACGGATCGCTCTCGTTGCGCATCGGACTGAATTATGCGCGCGGCCTGCGCAAGGCTGCAATCGATGCGCTGGTTGCGTCGCGCGACGCCAATGGACCATTTACTTCTGTTGACGATCTATCGCTGCGCGTGACTTCGCTCAATCGCAGAGAGCTGGTTCAGTTGGCGCGCATCGGCGCATTGAACACGCTGGGAGATGTGGAGCACCGCCGCGATGCGCTTTGGCAGGTGGAGGAAGCAGCGTGTGCGACCGGTCCCTTGCTGCGTGGAATTGCCTCTTCGCGAAAGATCAACTCGCCGCTTGCTGCGATGACAACCGAGGAACGCCTCGTCGCCGACTTCTCTGGCGCAGGCCTGACCACCGGCCCGCACCCAATGGCCTACCATCGCACAATGTTGCGTTCTGAAGGTATAGTCGCCGCTGCCGAGTTACCGCATTTGACAAGCAATGCGCCGGTGCGGGTCGCCGGATGCGTCATCGCGCGCCAGCGTCCGGGAACCGCCAAGGGCTTCGTCTTTCTCTCCCTCGAAGACGAGACCGGCATAGCGAACGTCATCATTACGCCGGATCTATTCGAACGCGACCGCCTGGTGGTTACGCGCCACCGCTTTCTGCTCATCGCCGGCAGCATTCAGAACAACGACGGTGTCGTCCACGTAAAAGCACAGCGCATTGCTCCGCTTGAACTCACTGAGGCATCCACCGCCTCGCATGATTTTCGTTAGTGCATTTTCGGATTTACTGTAGACTTCCGTGCCCCATCCATTCCGCGACCTTCTGCGGAATGGGTGGGAAACCCACAAAACTTCGGTCTACACAATTCGCAAAAATGCTCCAATGTAATCGGAAATTCAAATTGATTTCAGCGCAGCCGCGCGTCGCCGTGCCTCGTTCACAAACGCTTCATCCTCAGGCGTACCTGGTTGAAGCGACCCGAGGTTGATCTCAACGTTCGCGAGGGCTCCTTCGACGGCTGCTCTCGCCAGGGCGATGGCGGTAGTCAAATCCGAGCTCATGTTGGGGCTGGTGATCGGCCTCAAGCTCGTCGCGATCCGTTCCACCTCCGTCGCGCATTCGGCCACGTGCAAAGGTACACTCGTCGCTTGCTGCAGCGCCTTCGCAATGACCTGCCCGGCATCGGACGACTCTTTCGCAGCCTTGTAAGCCTTCATGACCGCGTTGTAAGATTCGGCGTCGGCGTCGATAGCCGCCTTCAACTCCTCGCGCAACTGAGCTAGCCGGGCGATCGCCTCGCTCAGTTGGGATTCATATTGCAGATAAGCCTTCTTGCCACGCGACATCGACGCGACCATGCCGGCCAGGCCCGCGGCCATGGCTGCGCTTGCAGCGGCGGCGCTGCCTCCGCCGGGAGTTGCTGTCGGAGCGGCCAGTTGCTCGATGAATGGTTCTATTCCAGCTCGCAAACCGCCCACTGCGGTCTTGCCGCTCATCACCGCGGCGAGTCGGTTCTCAAGGATGAGCGAAGAATCGAAGTTCTCCACCTGCAGAAACCACTCGGCGGCCTGCTCCAGCGCCAGCTTCGGAATCAGCCCGACAATTTCGCTCGAAACCGGAACGACACCGTAACGTCGCGCTTCACGCTTTACGAACTCGAAGACGCGATGGATGGCTGTTTGTTCAAAATCGGTCAAATTCATCGAAACCTGAGCCATTCCGCGCACCAGGAAGCCCGCCCCCTTGACGAAACGAAGCCCGCCGCTGGAAAAGCGTACAGCTTTGGCAATCTTCTTTGCGATGGCGACGTCGGCCGTGTTGAGAAAGATGTTGTATGCGATTAAAGGCTTGCGCGCACCCACCACGGTGGCTCCAGCCGTTGGATGCACGCGCGGCTCGCCAAAATCAGGCTTGCGAGCGGGATTGGTGGCGATCTCGTCGCGAATTCCCTCAAACTGGCCGCGGCGGATGTTTTCCAGATTCTGCCGTTCGGGTGCGGTCGCGGCGGCCTCGTAAAGATAGACCGGAATCTGGAAACGCCGAGCAATCTCGGCGCCGACGTGGCGAGCCATGGCCACGCAATCCTCGATCGTGACGCCGTCGATGGGGATAAATGGGACCACATCGGCCGCTCCCATGCGCGGGTGCGCGCCTTGATGCTGTGTGAGGTCGATCAGTTCGGCAGCCTTTTCTACGCCGCGAATCGCGGCCTCCTGAATGGCCTCCTGATCGCCCACGAGCGTGATCACGCAGCGGTTGTGGTCGGAGTCCATTTCGCGGTCCAGCAGGTACACGCCGGGAATCCGCATGGCTTCAACGATGGCATCGACCTTGGCCGGGTCGCGGCCCTCGGAGAAATTGGGAACGCATTCAACAAGAGTGTTGGGCACGAAAGAAGGATAATGATAGGCGGCGGAAGTCAGCAAGTCAGCAGGTAGGCGGGCAGCCGGTGGGTTCGTGGTCTCCCACCCTTTCCGCGGTGAGGCTGCGGAAAGGATGGGGCACCCAGCGAGTACATGCAGGTAGAATCCTGAATGTCGGCTTCGTCGAAGAGCGCTCGGGCTAAGCAGTGCTTTTCCCGCCGGGAGAGACTTATGACAACGACTATAGCGCCAACGATCCGCGCGCCGCGCGGCAGCCAGTTGAGCTGCAAGGGCTGGCAGCAGGAGGCGGCGTTGCGCTGCCTGATGAACAATCTCGATCCGGAGGTGGCCGAGAGGCCCGCGGATCTGGTGGTCTATGGCGGCATCGGCAAGGCTGCGCGCAACTGGGAGTGCTTCCACGCCATCGTTCGCGAGTTGGAAAACCTGGGAAACGAAGACACGCTGCTGGTGCAGTCGGGCAAGCCGGTGGCCGTCTTTCCCACGCATGAAATGGCGCCGCGAGTGATCATTGCGAACTCCAATCTGGTGGGCAAATGGGCCAACTGGGAGCACTTCAACGAACTCGACCGCAAGGGCCTGATGATGTACGGGCAGATGACGGCGGGGAGCTGGATATACATCGGCACGCAAGGGATCTTGCAGGGGACCTTCCAGACCTTTGCTGCGCTGGCGGAGCGGCACTTTGGCGGGAGTCTGAAGGGCAAGTTCGTGGTAACCGGCGGCGTCGGCGGCATGGGAGGCGCGCAACCGCTCTCGGTCACGCTCAACGGCGGTGTGGTGCTGGCTATCGACATAGACCGCAGCCGGATCGAACGCCGCGTTGAAACGCGCTATTGCGACATGCTCACCGAGGATCTTGACGAGGCCCTGCGGTTGTGCGAAGCGGCGAGGCGCGAAGGGTGCGCTCTGTCGGTAGGCCTGGTTGGAAACTGTGGCGACGTGCTGCCGGAGATTGTGAGGCGCGGCGTTCAAGTTGACATAGTGACCGATCAGACCAGCGCGCACGATCCCCTGAACGGATACGTCCCTCATGGGCTCACGCTCAGCGGGGCGGCGGAGTTGCGCAGGCGCGATCCCGAGGAGTATGTGCGCCGCTCGACGGCGACGATGGTCGTTCATGTGAATGCGATGCTTGCCTTGCAGCGTGCCGGTGCAGTGGCCTTCGACTACGGCAACAACATTCGGCGCTTTGCCTTCGACGCCGGCTGCACAGACGCCTTTCTGATTCCAGGCTTTGTACCGGAGTATATTCGCCCGCTCTTTTGCACGGGCACGGGGCCGTTCAGGTGGGTGGCGCTCTCGGGCGATCCGAAGGACATCGAGCGCACCGACGAATTAGCGCTTGAGCTCTTTCCGGACAATCAGATTCTGACGCGGTGGCTGCGTCTGGCGCGAGGCCGGTTTGCATTCCAGGGGCTTCCCTCGCGCATCTGCTGGCTGGGCTATGGCGAACGCGCGCGCATGGGTCTGGCCATCAATGAACTGGTGCGCAAAGGCGAGATCTCCGCGCCGATTGCGATTGGCCGCGACCACCTTGATACCGGCTCCGTTGCCAGCCCCTATCGCGAGACGGAGAAGATGCTCGACGGTTCGGATGCGGTTGCCGACTGGCCGATCCTGAACGCGCTGCTCAATACCGCCTCAGGCGCGACATGGGTGAGCTTCCATCACGGCGGTGGTGTGGGGATGGGCTATTCGCTGCACGCCGGACAGGTGACTGTGGCCGATGGCACAGAGATCGCCGCGCGAAAGATTGCGCGCGTGCTGAACAACGATCCCGGCCTTGGAGTCGTTCGTCACGCCGACGCCGGCTATGAGTTGGCGCAACAGACTGCGTGCGAACGCTGCATCCACATTCCCATGGCGGAAGGAGAATGAAGAATGGTCATAAAAGTTGTGTCACTGGTTGTTGTGCTGGCCGCTTTGCTTTATCGCTTCGGCCGTCTTTATTTGTTCAAATGGCGAATGAAAGATGCTGCCGATTGGCCTGAGATTGAGGCAATAATTGAGTCTGCGGAGATGGAATTTGTTGAACGTGTTGGCCATCTGAGGGAAAAGCTTCCGTTTTTTGCCTTCTCCTATGTAGTCGATTCCGAGCACCACTCCGGCCGATTTGGCCTTCGGGTCCCTGAAGACTGCGCAAGTACGGTAATGAAAGAGTGGGTCGCCGCTAAAATCACATTGCGATACGATCCAAAGCGTCCGTCCGTATTTAGCCTTCCCGATGAGCTGTCCGTTGATGGATTCCGAGTCAGTACGGTGCCGGAGATTCACTTGGCTTCCCAACATTGAATTCAATCGACCCACTAACGCCTTCATGTTTTCAGCCATCGTCAATATCGGGCAGCTTGTAACTCTCGCCGGGCCTGCGCATCCGCGTGTCGGCGCTGAGCTGCGCGAGTTGGGACTCGTGCGCGACGCGGCGCTGCTGATTGAAAAAGGACGGATCGCTGAGGCTGCTCCCTACTCCGAGATTCGAAGCAGAATTCCGCCGCACGCAGTGCTCATCGACGCCGAAGGCCGTTGCGTCACGCCGGGATTCGTCGATGCGCATACACATCTTGTCTTTGCCGGCAATCGCGCCGACGAGTTCGAGCAGCGCATCGCCGGGGCCACCTATCAGCAAATCGCCGCGCAAGGCGGTGGTATTCGGCGCACGGTGAGGCTGACGCGTGCAGCCAGCGAAGAGGAGTTACTGGCCGGGGCGCGGCGTCACTGCGACTGGATGCTTCGCTCCGGTACGACGACCATCGAGGCGAAATCAGGTTATGGGCTGGAGCGTGAGACGGAATTGCGCATGCTGCGTGTATTGGCGCGACTCAATGCAGAGGGTCCACCGCGCATTGTCTCGACACTGCTTGCAGCGCACATGGTTCCACCGGAGTTTGACGGCCGCCGCGAAGAATACCTCCGCTGGATTGAGGAAGAGCTGATTCCCGAAGTCTGCGCGGAAAAACTGGCGACCTTCTGCGATGCCTTTTGCGACGAACACGCGTTGACCGTGGATGAATCCTGCCGAGTGCTCACGGCAGCTCGCCGCCACGGGATGCGGTTGCGTGTCCACGCCGAGCAGTTCCGGCCCGGAACCGGAGCGGCGCTGGCAGCGGATCTCGGGGCGGCAACCGCCGACCATCTGGAGGCCGTGACCGACGAAACGCTTTGCCTGCTTCAGAAGGCCGGTGTGCAACCGGTGCTGCTGCCCGGCTCTGTCTTTGCATTGGGGCGCGATCAATACCCTCCGGCGCGCAAAATGATCGAACTGGGTCTTGCGATCGTGTTGGCTACGGATTTCAATCCAGGATCGTCCCCGGTAGCGTCGATGCCGTTCATCCAGTCGCTGGCCTGTCTAATGATGCATCTCACTCCCGCTGAGGCGCTGATGGCTGCAACCATCAATGGAGCGTACAGCCTCGGCCTGGGCGAGCGTGCGGGTTCACTGGAAGTTGGCAAGGAAGCCGATCTTCTCATCCATGAGTTCACTGACTATCGGGAACTTGCATACTTCATTGCTGCGCCCACGAGGCCGCGCGTCTTTGTTGCAGGCAAGGAAGTGACGCGCTAGCCGCCGGGCGGGGGTCCGCCTTGGATCGAGTTGCGTCGGGTTCTTGGCGATATCCTGCGCCCCACAGCAGCTGGCTTTCGGTCAGGGCTAAACCGTCAATGAAACCCGAATCAGCCCAGCCATGCGACCGCTGAAGACGCGCCTTTTGCTTCATGCTCTATGGGATCCGAATTATGCGCGACTTCGAGGCGCATTGCCCTCTAGTCTTAGTTTTGCGGGCGCTGCTTATTTCGCGCGGACTGGTCTGCCAGTTTACGGGCAGCAATTCTCTGGCGGACTTTTTTCTGTTGCGCGGGCGAGAGCACATTGAGCATTCGGCCATATTCGATGCGGGAGTAGCCCACCAGCATGGCGTTCTTTTGGTCCTCGTTGAGCTTCTGGTCGTTCACCACGGCAGACTTATGCGCCTCTGTGTCCCGATGAATCTCTTCGATTTGGGCCTTCTGTTCATCGGTGTAGTTCAAGTCCGCAAAATCGTCCGCTGGAACAGAGTCGGCATGGTGTTGAGTCCCTGCTGAAGTCGCGTGCGGAGTCTGAACTGCGCCGGACGGAAGGTTCTGAGCGCACGCCAGCCTCGGCAGAGCACTCACAAGAATCAGTAAGCCTGTAACAGCCACCGGTATTGCGAATCGGGTCCTGTTCATGAGCAGGTCTTCCTTGAATTGAGATTGTTTTCGTTGCAAGTGACGGAATTCCCAGTCCACGGTCACCCTTGAAAGGAGAACGCGGATGGAGCTAATCCACACCGACAGCATCGTCGCTTAGGCCACCGATGGTCTTTGCTCAAGATCAATGGAGTTGCGGGCCATCTTTCTCATCTGTCGAAGTGTGAGACCGAGATTCTGGTTTAAATCTCCCCCTCAATAATGGGTTGCATATTTCGCGACGAAAATCGCGCTGCTCTGTGATGCGCTTGTTGCGCCGGTATACGCTCTTGATGTGTGAGCTTTTGCCATCGAAGCCCCGGAGCACATCGCACGAGCACTGTGAAATCGCCGCGGACCGCAAAGATCGTTCCGGAGGTGAGATTGCCGCCGGTAGCCGTGAAGGTTCCGGTGCTTGCCGTCCAAGTAAGGTGGGCGCAACTCTGAGGCGCATCCGATCCAGTACTTTCCTGTTGGGAAGAACGTGCCGGACCGCGCGATCGCCTGCAGACGGCGAGGCACGGTGATCATGTAATGTCTGCGCCGCGCCCCCGTCTCGGGCAGACGGGCATTCAGCAAAAAAAACCTCAAAAAAAGCTGCCAGCTGAGCGTCTCCAGGCGATACATTTGAATAGAAATCAATCCAGAAAATGGAGAGGGAGCGTCCCCAACTGTCGATCTTCTTGAAAGGTAAAATCATGCATATCTCTTCTTTACGTTTTTGCTTGTTTCGCTCAGCCGGCTTGCGGCTTTTTGTCCTTAGTTTGTTGACGCTGGCGGCTGGCCGCTTGCCGGCGCAATCGACTTTCGGCGCAATTCTTGGCACGGTGCGCGACTCCAGCGGAGCCCTGATTCCAGGCGCGAAGGTGACGCTGGTCAACACCGGTACCTCAGCCAGGCAGTCCGCCGCCAGCGACGAAAGTGGAAGTTACGCCTTCAAGAACATCGAGGTGGGAACCTATGTGCTCACATTTACTGCGCCGGGCTTCGAGAAGGAATCGCTGTCTGAGATTACGCTGACCGCGCGGGAGACTCGCCGCCTGGATGCGGTGCTGAAACCCGGCGCCGAGTCCCAGACCGTGGTTGTGCTCGATACCGCTGCGCCGGTCATTACCACAGATGTTTCCAACGTTGCCGAAACCAAGGTCGGCGACGAACTGGTCGAGCTTCCGGTAGCCATCTACTCGCGCTCAACCGGTTCCACCAGCCCTATCTCCACGCTGACTACCGAGGCCGGGGTGCAGACCGACGATAGCGGCAATCTCGACGTCTCAGGCACCACTGCGGCGTTGCTCAGCGTCACAATCGACGGCATCTCGAGCGTAGGCGTGGAATACTCGGGCCCGGTCAACGAGATGTTCCCCAGCTTCAATTCGATCGAGGAGATTCGCGTCAGCGAGTCGAACAACAATGCCGAATTCAGCGGCGTGGCCGACATCACCACCGTCTCCAAGGCCGGATCAAACCAATATCATGGCGGGGTCTTCGAAAATCACGAGAACACGTTTATGAACTCGAACGATTCCTTTGCACTGGAGAAGCCCAAGATCATCATGAACGATTTCGGCGGCACCCTGGGCGGGCCGCTCAGTATTCCGCTTCTCTATAACGGCCGCGACAAGACGTTTTTCTTCATCAGCTTTGAGGGCCTGCGCCTGCCGCGCGAGACGCCCATGCTGCTCAGCGTGCCATCGATGGATATGCGCAGCGGAAACATCACGGATTATCTCTATCAAAGCTACTGCGAGGGTTCGACGCCCACCTCGACCGGGACTCCGACGGCAAATTGTCCCACAGGCGGCTATCAAGTCTACAACCCCGATGGTTCGCAGGTCGCCGACACTTCGGCAGTCCCGGTCAGCGCGATCTCCGCCAATCTGCTCCAGTACCTGATGCCCGCGCCAAACTACGGCGATGCCAACTCCTTTGCAAACAACTATCAGATCAATTTTCCCGCGCCCATCTCTTCCAATCAAGGCGATGTACGATTGGACCAGACTCTCTCGACAAAGCAATCGGTCTTTGCCCGCTTCTCTTACAAGAATCGCCAGATCATTACCGCTCCCTCGGCCGCTTGCACATACACCTACTGCGCCGAGGCCGGCAGCCCGCTGCAAGGCGGTTACAACACGCCCGAGATCGACGAGGGCATGACCTTCGCACACAACTACATCTTCTCGCCCAAGCTGCTAAACGAGTTTCGCGGCGGCTTTAACGCACAGCACACCTCGGAGACACAGGGTTACTCCACCACGTCTCTGCTGACGCAAACCGGACTCAGCGTGCCGCAGCCGGATCTGAGCTGGTCTGAGGCTCCACAGGTGCTCATCGGTAACGGATTCATGTCCACCGGCGCGGGCAATCCCGGTATGCAACGCGGCCAGATCATTCAGGCCCTGGACAACGTGACATGGACGCACGGTCGCCACTCCTTCAAATTCGGAGCGGACTTCAAACGCATCAGCGACCACGACGACAACGTCTACGGGAACTACCGCTCCGGCTGGTACGTCTTCAACGGCTCGTCCTATGTGGGCCAGACAATCTCCGACCCTTACACCGCTTTCCTGCTGGGCTATCCGGATTACACCGAATTCAGCTCGACAAATCAGCCAACCATGGATGGTCTCGGCTACTCTTACGCCATGTTTGCGCAGGACGACTGGAAGATTTCCTCTAATCTGACCTTGAATATCGGCCTGCGATACGAACTGCACCCGCCCATCCGCGAGATTCACTCAAACACTGCGGTCTTCCAGCCGAACTACGACGGCCCAGGAACCGACGGCTCGACCGTGCTGGGCGCCGTCGTTGTGCCCAACGCACAGGCTTTGGCCAATAAATCCGAGGATTTTGCCGCAGCGATTTCACCGACACCGATCTTGACAGCGGATCAGGCAGGAATTCCTGCTTCCTTGCGTTACACCGATCGCACCGATTGGGGCCCGCGCCTCGGCTTTGCCTGGCGGCCTTTTGGCAACGACAAAACGGTCGTGCGAGGCGGCTGGGGACGCTTCATTGAGACGCCGCTCGGTTTCTCGCTGGTCGCAGGATGGGCAGTCCACGCAAGTTATCTGGCCACTTATAACCAGCCCCAGCAAGGCGACACTGTGACTCCGTTACTCACCTTCGTCAATCCCATCAACTCCACTGCCGACAGCGCCAGTGGAACAGCCAACTTCGACTACGCCTTTCCTGTCCACTACAAGGACCCGACCGTGCAACAGTGGAACCTGACCCTGGAGCAAGACCTGGGTCAGAGCATCGGAGTGCGAGTCTCCTACACGGGCAGCCACGGCCAGGATCTTGAAGCGATGGAGGACCTCAACCAGGTGCCGGCCAATACTGTCGGCTACGCGCAGGCCGGCAGCAGCCGTCCCTTTCCCTCCTGGGCCGTAATTCAAAGTGTTATGAACGCCGCACTCAGTAATTACTCGAGCGGCACTGTCGAACTCTCTCGCCGCAGTGGCAAAGGACTCACCTTCGACGCAAGCTATAGCTTCACGCGCGACCTTTCCAATGACGGCGGAGCCACGCCCAGCGCCTTCGCGGTTGCCGGCGGCAGCTTCCTCACCGATCGCTTTCATCCCACCCTGGACTACGGCAATGTGATCTACGATCGCAGGCACCGCTTTCTGGCGAACTATCTTTACGACCTGCCCTTTGGCCACGGGCAACGCTGGCTGGCGAAGGGCGCGCTCAACAACGTCCTGGCTGGCGGATGGCAACTGGCCGGAGTCACCATTGTTCAGAGTGGGCCGTTCCTGACTCCCTACGAGGACACCAGCGACCCGGCGGGAACCAATATCCTCACCACCGTGGGCCAGACCCGCGCCGATCTTTTGACCGGCAAGAAAATCTATCCCGCAAACCGTACGACCAGCGAGTGGCTCGATTCCCCATTCAGTGATCCTGCCGGTTCGGCTTTCTCCGTCCCTGCCGCAAATCGCGGCTACTTCGGCACTGCAGGTGTGGGCAGCGTCATCGGCCCCGGCACGGTCAACTTCTCGCTTTCGCTGATGAAGATGGTTTCGCTCGCAGAAAAGTCGAAGCTGCAACTGGGTGTCGAGGCGGCCAATCTGTTTAACCATCGCAACTACGAGCCGCCGAATATGCAGGTTGATTCAAGCGGCTTCGGAAGCATCACCGCGCTACAGACCGCCGAGGGCGCCGGCCCGCGCAGCCTCGAACTCTCCGGCCGCATCACCTTCTGACCTGTCCATTCGCCCCCCGTGGATTAAAGCAATTTTGGATTTACCGCAAACTTCCGTGCCCCATCCATTCCGCGTTTTTCTGGGGAATGGGTGGGATACCCACAGAATTCCGGTCTGCACAATTCCCGAAAAAACTCTAGCTCCCAATAGGCCGATCCAGGCGGACATACGGATGCGCGGCAATGCCCGCGCCGATCAGCCTTTTTGAATCTCCAGTCCGGTGCGGGCGGCAATCAGGCGAGCGACCTTTTTGGGACGAAAGAACGTGTAGGACGAGAACACGGCGTCGCTCCCATCCGCTCCATACACGGAGTATTGTTGTGCGTTGCCAACGCGTTTGCGCTTGATCGCGGAGATTTGGTCCCATCCGAGAAACAGATTCGAGGGCTTCTTCTTCGTCCCCAGGTTGAACTCCACGCCCAGGCTATTCAGCTTGACCCGGTAGCCCACCATGGCTCGACCCAGGCCCCAAAGCCATGGACACGCACAACCCGATGCGAATGCGTATAGCACCCATAAAGTGCCACCCCGCGCTCTGTCGAGAGTCAAGTCACTTAGAGGAAAAAGGTACGACATGGCAAGAAGCATCAGGCACACCGCGATAAAAGCGGCAAAGAGACTCATGATCAGAGTCGCCCCAATTAGAACTCTGCTGTTGCGCACGACAACCGGTTGAGCGCGATTGATTTCGATCTGGGAAGTGATCCCTGCGCCCGGGCCCGCAGCCGGAAACTCAGTTGAACTCATCTGCAATCTCCTTTTGGATCACTGAACGCAAATCGATCCTCAACTGGATTGCGTTACCAGGTCCTAAAGTGTGTCAATTGCGCGAATCCATATCAGCCGGCGGGCAATCCAAAAGGAACCATGCGGAGGCTGAAGACCAGCCAGAGCAGGCCATGCATGTCAACAACACATTGATGCAAGTCAAGCATTGCCCGGCTTGGCTGTGATAACTAAAAGATACCAATGGGGCGAACCGGTTGTCGCGCACTTTGCCGATCGGCGAAACAAGCGCGATAAACCTCTCATCCGCCTGGAGTTCACGATGCGGCGCACCTTATCTACAGTTTTGATTCTGTTGTTCTGGCTGGGGCCGCTCGCGGCGATCCTGCCGGCCAACGCAGAGTCGCAACTGCCGGCCTGCTGCCGCCGCCACGGGGCGCATCATTGCGAAATGTCTGACGCAATGGCCTCTCAGGCCGCTCGCGCCATCTCCGGCTCCGCTCCAGAAATGAGCGCTCCCGCGCGCTGCTCCAGCTACCCCGGTTTCATGCTTGCGACGACAGGGCCGGTTGAAGCTCTAATAGCGTCCCCGGCACCTCTTCCGGTTTTGCATGAAACCGCTCACTCCCCCGCGGCCCTCCGAGCCGCAGCCCGTCTCAGCGCACTTGGCGCCCACGCCAATCGCGGTCCTCCGGTCTCCAGCCTCGTTTGAGAGTTCCGTTGAATGCGCGATCCCCTTTGAGAGAAAAAATAGGCCCTTTGCAGAGCGGTCGAGGCCGTCAAGCATCCTCAGCCTTTTGAAGATAACTCTCCAGGGTCGTTTTTGCCTTCAACGAATCCCCTCAACGCGCCTGGTTCCCGTTGGCGTCGCACCCTATCGCGCCGCAGGACCGCCAGCGCTGCCACTGGAGATTCCCCGGAGGTTCGTCCCATGCGCTTCTTGTCTCGCCTTGTCCTGGTCCTTGTTCTTTCCACTTCCCTTTCTGCGTTCGCTACTGTCTTCGCCACGGTTCACGGCGTGGTGCACGATCCCCAGCACCGGCCCATCGCCAACGCAACGGTGACGCTCCATGCCGCCGATTCCGCCTTTACGTTGAATGCCACCTCAGACTCGGATGGCGCATTCGAGTTGCTCCAGGTACCCATCGGCATCTACAGCCTGCAAGTCGGCGCCACTGGATTTGCAACCGTGACTGAGACGATCGAGATCGCCTCCGGTACCAATCCGGTTGTGCATATTGCACTGCCCATCGCATCTGCCACCGAATCCGTTGTGGTTGAGGGCGCGACGGCTCAGGTGGACTCCGTTACGCCAACGACGCTTGTGAGCCGGGAGATGATCGAGGAGACGCCAGGCGCAGACCGCGCAACATCGTTTGCCGCAATCACCGATTATGTGCCCGGCGCCTACATGTGCCACGACATGCTCCACATGCGCGGCGGCCACCAGACCAGTTGGTTGATCGATGGCGTCAACATTCCTAACACCAACATCGCTGCCAACGTCGGCCCGCAGATCGCGCCAGCCGATACCGATCAGATCGAAGTCCAGCGTGGAAGTTATGCGGCCGACATCGGCGACCGCACCTATGGCGTCTTCAACGTCGCGCCCCGCAATGGCTTTGAGCGCAATCGCGATGCCGAGCTGCGCATCACAGGCGGCAACTTCTATACCGGCGAAACGGCGCTCTCGGCCGGCGACCACTCGCAAAAGACGGCATGGTATGCCAGCGTCGCCGCGGCCCGCTCCAACTATGGGCTGGAGACGCCGATCGCCGCGGTCGTGCACGACGCCACCAATTCGCAAAGCGGCTTCGGCTCGTTTCTCGTGAATCCGAATTCGTCCAACCAGTTCCGCTTCAACGGCCAACTGCGCCAAGATTTCTTCCAGGTTCCCATCGACCCGAACCCGAATGACTGGCTAAGTCAACTCTATGACTCGAGCGGCCTGCTCGACGGGCAGACCGAGCGGGACGCATTCTTTATCGCCGACTGGGTGCATACCCTATCGCCTACTTCCATTTTTGAGATCGCGCCCTTCTACCACTGGAACATGGCCAATTACGACTCGAAACCGACAGACATTCCCGCGTCAACGACATTTGATCGCACCTCAAACTACGCTGGCTTGCAGGCCAGCGTGCGCGGCGATATCAAACGCAACAATCTCGCCGCCGGTTTCTACTCCTTCTATCAGCATGATTCGTCGTTGTTCGGCGTGCTCTTCAACGACGGCTCCGGCGAGCCGACCATCCATGAGACGGATAGTGCTTCCGGCGGCAATGTCGAGGGTTCGTTCTCCGACAGTTACCGCGTCACGGACTGGCTCACATTGCTGGCTGGTGTGCGTCTTTCCTCGTTTCACGGAGGCGTCACTGAAAACTATGCCGACCCACGCTTCGGCGGAGCCCTCCGTATTCCTCGCATGAACTGGGTCCTGCGGGGTTTCTACGGTCGCTACTATCAGGCGCCGCCTCTGGTTAGCATCCAGGGGCCGCTGCTTGCCTACGCCAACGACAACAACACAGGCTTCGCGGTGCTGCGGGGCGAGCGCGATGAAGAACACGAGTTCAGCGTCCAGATTCCCTACCGCGGATGGGCGCTGGAGGTCGATAACTTCAAGACGCGGATCAACAACTTCCTCGACCACTCAAACATTGGCGAATCCAACATCTTCATCCCCATTACCGTTGATGGGGCTGTGGTGCGCGCATGGGAGGCAACGCTGCGCAGCCCTTCATTGTGGCGGCGTGGACAGTTTCACCTCGCCTACTCCAACCAGATTGCCGAGCAGCGCGGGGCCATTACCGGCGGCCTGATCTGCACATCGGGCTGCGACGACAGCTTCGATTACAGCCCGGTCGATCATGATCAGCGCAACACTCTCAACACTGGCTTCACTGCTACTCTGCCGATGCGCAGTTGGTTTTCAAGCAATGTCTACTACGGTTCCGGCTTTTCCAACGGCACCGCGGGAGCAACCGATGGCGACGGCAACCTCATCAGTCCGTACCAAGGAAACTACCTACCCGCGCATACCACCTTCGACGCCTCAGCCGGCAAGTCTCTCGGTGAGAACTTCAAGCTAGCCGTCACAGCCATCAACGTGACCAACCATCGCGTCCTCACCGATAGTTCGCTGACGATCGGCGGCTTCCACTACAACGATCCCCGCCAAATTTCCGCGGAGCTCCGTTACCGCTTCCACTTTTGAGCGATCCTTATCAGAGCTGAGCCGACTTTCAGCCTAGGGAACCACTGAACAACCTCACTGGCGAGAAGGGAATGAGCTATACCTTGTGCACCTTGGCAGCGATGGTCATTTTTCCGGCTGGTATCTCCCGTGGGATCCTGCGAAAAGCGAGCACGATCACCCCGGCAAAAGAGTAGAGGGGTTAAGGCTGGCCGTAGGCCAACGCGGCCATGGCGCAGGCCTTTACGCCTCGCATCGAACCCACACTCGAAAATGATTCGAATTCGAGCCGACGTGATGTCAGTGCATCGAGAGCCCGGGGGCGATGTAGGCAAAGCTACTGATCCGGCCCGAATGAGTGAGACATTTGGTTCGATTGAAACGTCTCACGAGCATGAAGAGAACCGAAGCACATAAGCTTCCGCGGGTTGTGTTGAATGAGCGTCGTCGTCTCGCCGTGAAGTTGCGCTTGAGCGGCGCGACGATCGCCGAGACTGTGGCGCAGTGCGAGTTGGGTCGATCAGCGGTCATTCGCGCCATGCAGGCCTACGAGCGCGACGGCTGGAAGGCCGTGGC
>Ga0181526_10000106_pt1 | contig 84589 bp, 68 predicted proteins | sample PEATcosm2014_Bin_35_FD_119750 | JGI IMG/M metagenome (GOLD analysis project Ga0181526, IMG submission 119750) | Peatland microbial communities from MTU Mesocosm Facility, Houghton, MI, USA - PEATcosm2014_Bin06_30_metaG | ecosystem: Environmental > Terrestrial > Soil > Wetlands > Peat | place... | reverse complement strand
CAATACGAGATGCTGGAGACTGTATAGCCCGCGGAATTGCTTCCGGTCGTGCAGGGAGTTGCCAATCCCCAGAGCGCGTTACCACCATCTGTAGCCGACTGCGAGGTCTCACCGCAGCTCTGCGCATGTGACATTGCTGGAAGACAACCAAGAAGAATCAGAATGAGAATCAGGTTCTTCACGATACTCTCTCCTCTCAGCGGCTCTTTGCTGCCGATGGAATATCTCCGTCAAAATGGGCGCGCCAGTCCCAATCCAAGAGCGCCGCCGCACCATTGCGCGGCTCTGAATTGCCAACCAGAAATGCGCAAATGCTAGAAGCACCGACCCGGCAGTCGCGCTTATGGCGTGAACCCAGTGTTCCCAGCCTGTCTTGTGAATGAGATTGGAGGAGAAAGGTGGGTGCAATCAGCTGAGAGATCGACTGAAGAGATTCCAAAAGGCACGGAATGAGACATGGTGTTGTTCTCCGCTGTCAGTATTGGTGCTCGCGCAGCGTTTTCCGCTGCCCTATGCGATACAGAGGGCAAGCCGGAGCTGGCATGACGCGGACATGAGGAGAAGGTCGAGCAGGCGTTACGCGTACTGCAGTCTAGTTTCCTTCTAATGTGTAGGCGACCATCTGGGTTGCTTATTTCGGGCGAGCATAACACGTCTTTCTATCGAAAGCGCAACAAAAATTTCGCAGGTGCCGCTAGTAACATTTGCTGTTTAATACTTAATAAACACTGTCAGAAGCAGTATGAACAAAATCCAGATCCATATTTTGCTTTCGACAAAAGCGCTCGGTTGAGATGATGGATGTCATGGCCGCAAGTCGTCCGACGTATTCAGACCATTGCGCTCGTCATTGGTTTTCGTCCCGCGCAATCATTCAGAGCCGGTTGGCATCCCTTTCCAAGAATCGATCTCTCCGTCCTGGCTTCGCATAGAGAGCCGACCGAAGCTTTGACCGTTCATGGCTGAGGGGGTGACACACGAGTACTAGTGTCAAGGCACCAATTGCTGCCCCAATTCGCTTGGGTGAAATGCTGCCCGCTTTGTTCTCGCGGCGTTGTCACCCTCGCGGCCGCAGTGTTCGACCGTTGGCATGGCCTAGCTGCGTCCCAGATTGGACCGGGTTCGAAGTCAAGCTGATGTACGATGTGGTTGTTCCGCTCGGATCCGTTCGACGGGACACACGAGTTGCTTCCGTGCGGGCTGCTTGGAGGTGTTCTCGTGGAACTATTCCGAAAGATGAAGTCGAAGTATTACTGGTATGACTTCACGGTGCGCGGCGAGCGCTACCGGGGGTCGACCAAGGAAACCAACGAAACGAGAGCGCAAAAGGTTGCCGCTCTCAAACTCGCTGCCACTATCAAAGGCAGCGACCCGCTCGACAGAAAGCCGCCCACGCTTCGTGAATACTCGAAGGATTTTCTTCAGTGGGCGGAAACGGGACGGCTCGAGGCCGACAGCCGCCGCTATTACAGAAACGGCTGGCGACTATTGGAGCAGACGAAGATCGCCGGAATGCGCATGGACCAGATCACCAAAGACGAGGTCGAGAAGCTGCAGTTTCCGGGATCGGCGTCGAACGGCAACAACGCTCTCCGGACCCTGCGGAGAATGTATACCAAAGCCAAGGAGGACAAGCTGATCTTTGAGGTTCCTGACTTCGCGCTCTTCAAGGAACACGGGCGGTCGCTCCGTCTGAACGACGAAGCGGAAAGGAGGCTGTCAGCGGTGGCTGACCAGCCTCTCAAAGACATCATCGTGGTGATGCGCGACACCGGAATGCGCAACGCCCGCGAACTCTACTGCATGCGGGTAGAGAACGTGGACTTCGATGCCGCGACGATCTTCACGCCGGACAGCAAAACCGAGTCCGGCCGCCGCTTCATTCCCATGAGCAGCCGTGTGAAGCAGATTCTCGAGACGCGCTGCGCGGGACGGAGCGAGGGCTGGGTGTGGATGTCACGTCAGAAGGGAAAGCACATTGGGGAGGGGATGGTGTACCGGCAGTGGGTACGCGCGAGGCACGCCGCTGGGCTTCCGCGCGAACTTGTCCTCTACTGTGCACGCCACGACTTTGGCAGCTTTGTGCTGGCGAAGACCGGGAACCTGAAGGCTGTCATGAATGCAATGGGCCACGGTGACGTAAGAAGCGCCATGGTCTACCAGCACCCGGAAGGAGAAATCATTCGCAACGCGTTAAACGCACGGCACATTGCGCGGCCCACCGTGCCAGACGACAACCAGGCAAGTGCTTGAACCTAACCTGGATGGGCCCCCAGATTGCCTTTCGAAGATGCTGATGCCGGATCAGCATTCCGGGGCGTGAAAACGGTTCAAGCCTATGACATCGGCGCAAGTTATCAACGATGGCAGTCGGCACGGACAGGAAGCATACGCACGAGATGTCAGATGGTTCAAAGAGTACCTGCAAGTGGAGCGCATGGGATCAGCGACATTCAGCTCTTATTTGCCGCACAGGCTGGTACCGAGGCAACCGTCAACCTGGTCGAGCCGCTCGTGTAGCGATTTAGAGCTTTAAAAGTGCGATCGCCTCTAAAAGTTGCTGCTTACCGTCGGTCTACCTTAGGCTCGACAGCCAGGGGAATCAATGTCGGACATTCTTGGAATCGAAAAATCCGGCGGTGTCCTCGCCACCATCAAAGCCGAACTTGAGGCTGCCTCTCCAAGTCGTAGAAAGCGCATTTTGGAGGCCATCGCTCTTGCCGCTTTGGGAAGTATTCCGTGGGTTGGGGGAGTTCTTTCCGCCGCAGCTACCTTCAAGACTGGTGAGGCCGGTGTTCGACAGGATGATCTTCGGACACAGTGGCTTCAGGAACATCAACATAGACTCGAAGAGTTGCGCACAACTCTGGGTGGAATCTTCGCGCGCCTAGACAATCTTGGGACGGAGATCGAGAACCGCATCGAGAGTGCTCAATACCTTGCTATTGTTCGGAAGTCGTTTCGCGAATGGGATCAAGCGGATACTCAGCAGAAGCGCGACCTGATCGTCCACCTGATTACGAATGCAGCCGGAACGCGAGTCTGTTCGGATGACATCTTACGTCTTTTTCTGGACTGGATTGAGCTCTATCATGAAGCGCACTTTGCAGTCATTCGCGAGATTTACAAGAATCCCGGTTCGACACGATATGACATCTGGGCGGCAGTCTACGGCTCCGAAATACCCCGCGATGACTCCGCGGATGCCGACCTCTTCAAGATGCTGATTCGAGACTTGAATATAGGTGGAGTTATCAGGCTTCCCAGAGAATCTGATGACCAAGGCCGCTTTCGAAAGAGAATCAGACCGCAGGGGCGAGCCCCGAAGACATCGACGATGGAGTCTGCTTTCGAAGATTCAAAGCCTTGGGTCCTCACAGAATTAGGCGGACAATTCGTGCATTACACCATGACCGAGCTTGTTACACGGATCGAATCCACATCCAGCCCAGCGTCAGGTTCAACTCCAAACGAAACGACCGCATAGTCATGCTCTAGTCGAACTTGACTTTGGTCGCTGCATCTGCAACCTGCTTCCTGTGTTCAGCTTCTCGCCGCTCCACTTCAACACGCCGTCTAGCGGCGGCTTGCTGGGCTTGTTCGGCCTGTAGATTTGCTTGAGACACAGCCGCCACCTGCGTCTCTTTGTGGTTGCCCACACTCTATACTGCGCGGAGGAGTACGATCGAAGTATGGCTGAGACAAAAGGCGAGTTGGTTCAGAAGCTAGCAACCACCATCCGGCAGAACGGAAAACACGTTACCGACGAACAGGCTCGTGAAGCGCTTGCACGCGAATACAACGACTTCGTCGTCGAGGCATACGATCCCTCCACCCCGGCGCCCGAGTTGTCGAGGGGGCAGCGAGACGAGATCTCCGAATACCTCATGTCGCTGTGATCTGGGGGCACCCTGCAAAACGCGCAGTGGCAGGCGAATAGAAGGCTGTCATGGCAGCGGAGAAAGAGATCTACTCGCGGTACAGCATCAATCGCGGACTCACGACGCTCCGGAAGGGCGATCCGGCGACTCCCGGCGGTCTCAGACGACGGACTCGTCGGATTCTGCTGTTGCGTCAATGAACAGATCGCACTTGCAGAAGGCGCACGATCGTCCGGATCGTCCCCACAGAAGCTTTCGAGTCTTGTCAGTAATCGCGATTTCTCCTAGGTTTTTAGGGAACAACTGGGAACATAGCCAGGGTCCTTGTATTCGAATAGCTGAATCTCTCCAACCGAGGTCAGCTGCTGTCCGAGAAAAGTAGCAAGCGCGAACGGGCCATAGAAGAAGAGGCGCGTTTTCCGAAGTTGATGGGTCTTCAGGAGTTTTCCAAGATGATCTCGCACGGCGATAGAAAATGCTGCCGCATCCCCAGCTCCTCCAATTGACTGTGCGCCCTGCGACGGCGGTGACATGAAGGCGAAAAGTCTGGGACGTTGCCCGGTACTTTCGACAAAGCGCATGACATCGCCCCTGCCGTCGCCCTTTATGTTGAGACCCAGCACGAGATCCTGGCCTTCAAGATCACCGTCGATTGTCTCGACGGAGAGCTCATAAGGGAAAGTCAATGCAGCATCAGACCGCCAGGGATCTTTCATGGGCGGTTGAGGTATTTCAAAAATCCAGCCTCCGACAGCCGGAAACTCAGCTCCCAGCGCGATCCCCGTGGAAAGCGCGCATTTCCCGCGAAACCTAATCAGGCGTTCTTTTTTGTCCGCGAGGATCGTTTTCTTGAGGGCAACCAGTTGCGGCAGCAGTTCCTCATTCCAGGTCTTCTCCGTGGGAACCTTGCGCGTGGCGCGCTCAAAATGAGAAGACCAGTCAAGAACCAAATCTGCTGGCGGTTCAAACGATTCTTGTGTCCAGTTGTGAATCCAGAGTGTGACGCCCAGCTCAGGCGCCAGACTTGTCAGCACGGCTGCCCTGAGGATTGCATCTATGGCTGTTCGTTCCAGAGTTGTGCCGCGGTTCGACGCGATTGCCCTTGTAATCTCTGCGAAGGCGGGCTGCACCATGGCGCGAAGCTTTCCGGCGTACTCGGGATGATTTTGCAGGCGTGCAACAAAAAGCTCGATTGCACGATCCTCGTGACACAAATCTCCATGGCCGATTTCAATGAAGACCTTGTCATAAACAAAGTCAGCGAGATGACCTAAGCCGATTGAACTCAGCCGGGTGGTGAACTCGTTTCTCGTCGGCGAGAGGGCGCCGGGAATATCGTCATAGAATGAGCTGGCTCCTCTGAGACGCGCGAGGCCTGTCTCGATGGAACGAATCTTCGCTGCAAGAGAAGGACACGCCAGGGTAAATCTCTTATAAGTACCAGCGGGAAGGCCCGCGTCAAGAGCATGAAAGTGCTTGATCACTGTCTTGAATTCGCCGAGTGTTACCTCGTTGTCCTTGACCTGGATGTGAACGCGAGTGGTGACTGCGTCCTTGAGGAACCGGACATCAATATCGCCCGTACCCTCAAAGAGCAGCTGATGTAGACCGTCCAATAACCAGATTGGCAGATGGCACGCCGCATACCTCGTCTGGAAATCGAATCCTTCGCCCGCAACGATGCCGCCCATCGATTGCGGGGAGAGCAATGACGCGGGATTTACAGATTTCGGTTTCTTGGATGCATCCATAGTGTCCTTTACTGACCGAACTGTGGCCCGAACAGTTGTCGCCACAATTGTCTGCTGGTGGCCTCATCGGTACTGTTCAAGGCATTCCTAGCAGTTTGCGCTGCCGATTTGACCTGCGTCATGAAATCATTGAATTCATTCACCGGCAGGCGTTTGGTCACGTTCACAGATGTGTAGCCGGGATCAGATATCGAAGGCACGAGATTCGAGCCACGATAAGGGCCGTAATTGGTCTCAATACCTTCAAGAACCTTTACGATCGCCCCGGCGTGCGAAGTTGGAATGCCAATAGTCTTATGAATCATGGCTTCGAGGATGTAACTTTTGAGTCGAGCGGATTTGGGAAGTCGGTCGCGCCATTCTTTAAGTAGCTTTACAACTTGCACAAAATAGCCGTTCGTCGCCTTGTTCTGATCGATGCCGGCAGCGATCTGGCCCTTGGGATGCGTCTGCACCCATTCCTTTGCATCTCTGTCTGGTATCCAAAGCGGCCCGTCCGCTTTAGATACCGGAGTCGCCGGCACAATGTCCAGCCAAACTCCTCCTTTCCCTGTTGCACCAATTGACCTTCCCTGAGGTCGCGTGTCTTTGTAGTAGTTGGACAAGATTCCCTGAACCCAGCTCAAGACGACTTCTGGTGCAGTGATCGTATGGTCGATGTCCAGAATGCAAATCACATCGACATCGTTGATGTCGTTGATGGCAGTGCGCCGGGCGTAAGATCCGGACAAGAAGGTTTCCTGATGTGCGTCCTTCGACTCGCTGTCAGTGCGCAGCTCATCACGGACTTGCTCGTGCGCGGCCTTAGCTGCGCTGACTTCGTCGTCGCCGGGTTGAATCGACGATAGTAATGTCTTAAAGTCGCTCGTCAATTCCACAGATCAATCCTTTGCCGGTGCCGCAGCCGGCACCGCTTCCGGTGCAGCGGGGAGTATATCAACTTTGTTCAAATCGAGCCCGTAGCTCGCGGCGAGATTCGAGATGAAATTGCCGCAAGTGGGACATCCCTCATCACGGTCGAAATAGATCCCATACCAGCGGTTGATCGTCATCTCGTCGCTGCTTTCGCTTAACGGCGGCCAGTCCGCGTACGGTGTGCCTGCTTCCGGTCGATTCAGCCACAAATACCAAGGCGCGTCATAGTCTCTATCCAGGGCGCGAAGCGTAGTGGGTTTGTCAGTCAGTAGTTCCGACAGTGCTAGTTTGGCCACCATGTTCGCAATCGGTAACACGTCAAGCGACAGGCCCGGCTCCACGGCGACGGGCTGATCGCTATATGCGATGTCGGCGGCGTCAGAAGCTGAAGACACTTCGACATTCGATGCCTCGTCCGGCATTGCCGCAACGAAGCACTGATGACAAGGAGATATTCTTGGGCGCACACGCAACACCTGGCCTCCATAGGCCCTGCGGAAGGCGCCACCATAAATAGCTGGCACATTGGCGTCGACGCAAAGGTGGTTGACGAGGAGTTTGCTGGCGCGGTTGTCGGTGCCGCAGATAACCACATCGTATTCGGCGACAAGCTGTCGGATCTGATCTTGATTTGAGAAGGTCAGGTCGAGCGTGTAAGTCGAGACCTTGGCATCCGGGTTCTTATCGTGAATGAGGTCGGCAACGACATTGACCTTGAAGCGGCCTACCTGTGAAATCCCGCCGGGATGGCGCACGACGTTACCGACTGAAAGCCGGTCGCGATCAACAAGTGCGAAGTGCCCGACCCCACACTTGGCCAATTCCAATGCAGCGTGCGCACCGCCGGTGCCCAGGCCAATGCAAAGGACCTTCTTGTCCGCAAGGATCGTGGTTTCGAGAATGCCTGATCGACGGGTCGCCAACTCTGGCTGCACATCGGCAAAAACCGTGGTGATCGATTCGTTCGAGCGGTTTTGAGTCCGCAGAGCAGTAGCCCGATATGAGGAACCATCAGGCGCAACAAACTCGGAGGGGTCGGAACCACCCTTCTCGGTCGGACTCAGGAGGATGCGAAGCGCTAGGCCATCGTCCGATTGGTTCCTGCCAGCGAGCAACACAGAACCCTGTGCGAGCGTCTGGGAAGGCAACGGTCCAAGTTCGTACTGGGTGAGTGCGTCGCCATCATCCCACACGCTGAAGCGGCATGAAACGATCCCCTTTTTGACGATCTCCGGCCACTGTTCCCGCAGCCAAGCGGTTGATAGGGTAGCCACCGCGAACATATCAGCGTCGTCGGCGGTGATGTTAAGCGCCTTCGGTGCTTGCGCCCCTTCGGCAACAGCGACGATCGTTCGCTTCGTTTTGTCATAGACGAGCTTGGTTTTGCCGGGCTTGCGCTGGGCAATCGCCTGCATTGCGTCTCGAATCATCTGCTGCTGTGGGTCATTCATAGTTATGCTGTCTCCGTCATCGTGCCGACAAATTCTGAAAGATTCCGGCCGGTTGCCAGGTGTTGTTCGTACGCTTCAATCCACAAAAGACCTTTCAAGAAGACCTTATAAAGGAGAATGCCAGAATGCCATCGCTCATCACGCCAGTGGCAGATTTGCACCATTCCGTTCGAGGACGGCGCCAGTGTGTGCATGTAGTGAGAGGTTCCAAGATCAGTGAGCTTGGTGCCGTTTCGCATCAAAAGTGGAAGTGGGTCTGTAATGTACATTGACGGGCGCTGGTCGGGATAGCCGGAGGGAATTGTGATGTAGAGCCTGTATCGGCGACCGGAGCTTGAGGATGCGTATCCACATGCGTAGTACGTGTCGTTGCTCTGGTCGTGGTACACGCTGAACTGCGTGAACTCTTCTCTCTGCAAGACCTGATGTTCCAAGTAAAGCCTTTGGCGCTGTTCAGTCGACCACATCGTTGCTCCTATCTTGACTGTCCTTTAGGAAATGAAAGGTCTTGATGATGCCGGGGATATCTGCCGCGACCAATCCGGCAGGTTTTCTTAGGGGCTGTGTAGTCCCGGAGGTCCGGTTCATGCGGTGTACATCCAGTACCGGCATCGGCCATGCGGCACCCAAGGCGAAAGCCAAATACTCAGGCCCTTTCAGCCGAGCGACAATGATGGCGCCGAACCCCGTGGGATGCTGCTCAACGGGCTCGCCGCTGGCTTTTTCGAGCGCGTCCACCAAATGAGAGAGAGTCTTCTCCCGTGTGGTCGGATCGATGTCTGAAGCCGCTTCGAGAGTCGGCGGAGCAGTCTCTGATCCGACGCGGATGCGTGAAAGCGATATCTTTTCCCAGGCAAATAATTCCTGCTCGGGGAGAGCTTTTCTTGCTATCAGTGCCTGACGAATCGGGCTCACACCGGGCAACACTCTAAGGCGCATCGGCAGCGGGCCGGTTCTCTCGGTTGAAAGATCATAGAGCCACGGGTGAATCCTGATCGTCGGTTCGTCGCGCGTATCTTCAAGCGTGACAATGATCTCCGCCATTGAAGTGAACTGATTGCGTCCGGCGATGCCGAGGATACGTTTCTGGTCTCCACCGCTGGGAGACGAAAGGCCGAGACGATGGTGGGAATGCCAGTCGCCGAAATATCGAAGCGCCCAGTCCGTGGCAAGCACTTCGCTCAGCTGGCGAAGGTAGTCAACGTCGAGCCGGAAGTGGGCATTGTTTCGTTCTGCATTCGGACCAGCCTTTGAGGCCAGCAGGATGATCGGTAATTCGTTCCACCTGCCGAAGAGATCACCCCCGGTCTCGATGGACCATGCCGAAGCTTCAGCGGCAATCGCCCGAATTTCGGATTCCCAGATCGTCAGCATTCCCACCGGTGCTTTGGGAGGAGAGCGACGAGCCATGAAACGGGCAAGGCGTTGAATGAGCATGTCAGCCTCCGGCGATGAGCGTAATGAGCGAAGCAAGGCGGTAAGCTGAGGTCTCTCTTCGATCCAATCCTTAAGATCCGCTGTAAGTCTCAAATCCACCGCAGCTAGTTCCTCCGCCGCGATGTCCAGCGCAGATGCGAGCTTCGCCTTCAGATCTGCGCTGGGCAGGCGTCGGGAGGCTTCGAGGTCGGCGACGTATGCCGGAGTGACGCCGATTTGAGCGCCAAGCTCCCGGAGCGACCATTTTCGGGCGAGCCGCTTGCTTTTAATGAGTTCCGCCAGTTCCGCCATGCTTCATCCTTACAGCGTATGCGTATCTTGTCAAGTTATGCATATGGTGTCGAGGCTGCCGAAATCTACGTAGGCCCTCAATGAAAATCAGGCGACTGCACTTCGAGCGCGAGGTCGGACGTCACCGTTATACCTCTAAGCATTCCGAACACCCGGCCGACGCTGCAACCGGCCGCTTGAGTTGGGGGCCAGTTTGGATTAGAAAGCGGAGGTGGCTAGATGATTCATGACTTCATTGTAAACTGTTGATTAAAAATAATTGTTTACTTAGAAATCTATATTTACCGTTGCTGTAAATATTCGTTTTACGGTAAATTTAATCATGACGTTGCGCTGGTCCATACCGAGCTGGGTCGTGCGTCTCCTCCGACACGTCGATGGGCTGTCAATTCACGTCAGAGAAAAAGACTCCCTTCTTTCCGTGTCGGTGAACGGCGGAGACGAACAGCTATTCCGCGTTCGTTACCTTCCCGTCTTGAGCAAGGAATCCGCGGAAGAGTTCGAGCCTGGAGCCAGTCTCGGAAGGTTGCTCCTGGCGGTCCCAAAACTCGCGCCGAACACCCGTCGGCTTCTCAGCGCCCGAGGGCTTTCATGGATCGAATCGGAGACTGGGGTCTGTCACCTTGCAGCGCCTGGAATTCTGGTTGATACAGTTCTGCCAGATGCCGGGCAATCCACTGGCTCCGATTCGGCACGCGCGAAATTGATCGATCGTTCTGGACTGATCGCCGAGGTAATCCTCACCTCATTCCTCAACAAAGAACTCCGTCTCGCTGCGGTGGCCAAGCGAGCAAACGTTTCGAGCGGTTTGGTAAGCCGCATTTTCAACCGTCTGTCCAGTCTGAACATCCTCGGGCAAGAGGGATCTGGCCCAAACCGTTCGTGGCGGCTACGCGACCCTGGAGCGTTGCTTGAAGCATGGTGCGCCGAAGAGCGGCGACCTGAGAGAATTACCAGCCTGTATATTTGGAGCCGCTCGCCAGCAGACCTCCTCGGCAAACTTCCTCAATTGCATGAACTGAAGATTCAGTGGGCCGCGTCGGGGCTCTCGGCGGCAAACCTCTATGCGCCCACTTTGAACACGACGCCTGATCCGACAATATGGGTCGATTCGAGCCAACCAGTTGCAGAAATAGCTTCTTTGCTTGGCGGTGAAATTGTAGACAAGGGAGAGAACTTCCGAGTCTGGCAGTCTCCTGGCAATTTCCCGTTGCACAATATTGGTGTTTGGCTACCTAAGGGGGAACACAGCATCCCGATAAAGCCAGGTGACCTCAACATCGTGTCTGAGCCCCGCGCGTACATCGAGACGGCCTCTCTTCCAGGTAGAGCGCCCGAGGTAGCGCAAAATCTCCGAGAATGGATACTCAAGTCGCATGGCTGATCCCAGTCCTCAACACTTGTACACTCCGCAAGCGCTTGAAGCTTGCGAGAAAGCCCTACGGACCATCCTCACCAAAGTTGGGCCATGGGGCGGCAAGCTAATCCTGATTGGAGGGATGGCCCCGAAGTACATTGTGGGCAATGCCCCCATGGACATGAAGGAACACGTCGGGACCACCGACCTGGACGTTGTGGTCGGCGTAACTATCTCGACCCAAGAGGATGAAGCCTATCGGACATTACAGCAAAATCTCAAAGAGGCTGGGTTCGGGCCGGCGAAAAACCCGGACACTGGGAATGAAGAAACATTCCGATGGGCGCGAGATGTCGACGGGGTGAATGTCCTATTGGAGTTTTTCTGCCCGGTTGGAGATGGAGAGCCGGGCAAGCTCTATCGCAACCCTGGTAAGAATATAGGCTCGAAGATCAGCGCTATCCGAACTCCTGGCGCTGACCTGGCGGGAATCGACAACTTCCCAGTCACGCTCACCGGAGACACACTTGATCACGGAGGCATTCAAGAAGGAGTCGAAGCGCGCGTGGCCGGTTTACTTCCTTTCATTGTCCTGAAGGCATATGCAATTGAGCAACGCGATAAAGAGAAGGACAGCTACGACGTGGTCTGGACGCTAAATGCATTTGAGAAGGGCCCAAGATCAGCAGTTGAAGCGATGGCCGGGAGTACCGTTATCGGTCGTCCCGAGGTCCCGGTGGCTATTCGCTATCTAAGGAAAAACTTCCAAAGCATCGAGCACCGCGGGCCATCGCAATACGCGAAATTCGAGCGCTCCGATAATACAGACGAAGAACGCCTGCGGCTGAGGCGATACGCGCAAGGCACCCTCAGCGAGTTCCTCGCGTATTGGGACACTCTCAATCTGCCGCGATGACGAAACAGCAACTGTACCGGGATCTGCCGGCCCTTTCCTACTCGTTTGGCTTGCAATAGGAACTTAGAGCACTCCTGTAACGTAGCCCCCTTCGGGACCGTGGACCATCTAACTCCGATGTCCTCTTGCGATACCTCTGCCTGTGACCCGCCCCGGAAAACTGTGCCGCAGGAGGTTGGAAATTTCGGCCTGCGTGGTTCGATAAGTGCCCGTTTGGCGGGCACGATTGCGGCTCCATGAAATCGTGGACGTAAGTCGAGCGGGGCTCATTCTATTTTCGGCTCTGCGGGGCGCAGTGCTACGGCGACAGTGGAACGCACTATAGAAAACAACGAATCTGGCTCTTGCTGTAACGACAAACGCCTGCCGGAAAGAGAATCATTCGGTGTCCGTTCTTAACCCGAATTCCGTACAAGGCCGACACTTCAGTTCCGTCAGGAAGATTTGGTTTCATTAAGATCTATGGGGTTGTCATTGATAGCGGCTCAACGGCCAAGATTTCGTCGTCGTGGGAATGGGCCATCCTCTGACGCGATTCGCTCTCTTCCTCTCACCACCCGACAAAATCATAGACTCGGGCGGTGAGGCGAGAGCGTGCACAGCATCGGGCAAGTTCGTCATCTGCCCTCCGTCAGCTTTTTGTAGTTCTTAAGCATCCGGGCAGTGACTCCGAACCAGATGAAACCCTCAGCAAGATCGTGGATGACCATCAGCAGCGCACCGCAGATCGCAACCCAGACCGCCGAGCCAGGGTTCTTGTACCAATGCATTCCGATTGCACATCCGAAAAGCAGATTAAATAAGCTGTATACGAATACCAGCACAGGATTTGCCAACTGCACTTTCATTTCCATTTTTCGCCCATCGATTATTGGCCAGGATTTCCTGGCTTTTGAGACAGCGTTTAGCAGTGACGTAGAAGGCGGATGCCCGGCACGAGAACCATCCGTATCAGGCTTCGTTGCGGATAGAGACACTGGGTGCGCCCCCGAAAAAATCTTCGATTGCGGGCGAAAGCCGTCACGGGCGAGCGTTGGAGACTGCGAGGGAGGCACTGGGGCATTGGCGTCCTTAATGCCAATGCCCCAAGTCGGTCGTTCGAACTATTCACAGACCTAGTCTTCCCTGGGTTCCGGAAACGGAATCACCTTTGCAGAGTTCCCCTCTGACTCCTCTGGGCGAAGCAGCCATTCCGGACAACCTAGAACGCTCGCATTGAGATCGGAATAGCCCAATGGTGATCCAGCCGCGAACCAGGAGGGGGGCAGGAGCACGAGGTTTCCCGCGTGGACTCGAAGCCCCTCAAATTGAGAGGACAGGAAACGAAGACGCCGCGTTGGATATCGGAAGAGGAAGGACGTTGCTGAGGCGTCCTGGAACTTCAGGGTGTCCGTCCAGATTTCCCACCGATCCCCGCAAAGCGAACAAAGCGATTCCTGTCCGTTTTCGTGATTCACTTCGAGGATGGCCAGGTTGGATGCGCGGCCGGTCTCCACACCCCAATTGCAGTCCGGATGTTTGAGCATCCATCCGACAATATCCGCCGGGTCGCAGGAAGCAGCCGCAAGGCGCGAGCGAGTCAGGCTGGCGAACCTGCTGTGTGCGGAGACAGGCACCATCTGCCACTGCTCCTGGACGGCGCGGGCCAGAGCCTTGGGAAGCATCGAAACGTCGACGATGTCGCTAATCGAACCGGACAACTCAGTCGGGACGGAAAAGCGCTTGTACATTTGAAGGTTCTTCATTCATTTCTCCAAAAGAAAAACCAGCCGCGCGCTCGCAGTGGATTGCGTCGGCGACTGGTTCGGTTTTGTGATTTAGGGGTTGGGGGTGTACCGATTCGGCGAGGCGGAGGTCGGAGAGGATCCGATCCCCTCCGCGGGGCCGTCATGCTTCACGATCGCGCCGCGTACACCATTTCCGGCTGAAAGGGAAGCCCAGGAGAGCAAACTTTCAAAGGACTCCACCCAAAAAATACTTGGGCGAAGTGCCAAAGAAACGTCCTGCTGGACGTTCCGAAACAGGGTTGGTTGGGCGCACGATGGGTGTGTGGGGAACGATGAGCCTAACTCGATGGATCAGTTGCGGGTCGATACTGTTGCGCGCGAAGAGGGATCCCTGCGCAACAGTACGGGGCCGGGTGGTCGGGAGACCGCTGACGACCAGAGCGAGCCCGCTCGAGACCGGAAAGAGGTCGATCGTCGTGCCGCGATCCGTGAACTGGAGCAGCTGCGGCGCTGCGGCTTCGATCTGTCCAGGCTCGAGCCATTTGTCTCAGCCGATGTCGTTGGACTGTTTCTCGATGTGAATCCGGCCTGCGTCGTTCGCGACGCGGCCGCCGGTTTGATTCCGGCCTACCCGCTTCGCGTCAACGGTCAGCGAACTCATTGGCGTTTTCTCCTTTCCGAGGTGAAGGCGTCGATGCTCGCCCGTCGCCCGAAGGAGACGCCCTCCAATGTGCGTATTCAGGCAACTCGAGACAGAAAACCGTCGGCCAGAAGGCAGCGGCCTCAATAGGATTGGACTGCGTTAGAGAATTGATCAAGGAAGAACAGATGCAAGACGCCGGCAATCACGAGAAGTGTCGATCCAAGCTCTACGTACTCAATAACGGCGCGGGTGTGCCTTGCTATTACTTCGTCTGGTGGGAAACGACGCAGGAGGGAAAAAAGAAGAGACGCAAGCGCGTGGTTGGCAAGGTCGACGCGATGACTCTGGAGGAGGTGGAGGCGATCATCAAACCCTGGCGCCTTGCCGCTGAGGCTCACAGGGGAGGACCGGTCGTCGTCAAGACCATGGGAGATCTGATCGCGCATTTCCGCGCAGTCGAGTTGTGCGGAAAGGAAGAGGAAGCAAACGAGGAGGAGAGCGAGGCGGACGAGTTCGATCCCGATGGGCGGGCATGGTCAACCCGCAACCGGTATGAGAACGTCCTCCAGGCTTGGATCGAACCTCGATGGTCTGATGTTCACCTCGATGCGTTCGTGGCAGGCGAGGTCGAAGAATGGCTTGGCAGTCTGAAGAAGAGGCCACGTCGGAAGCGCAAACCGCCGTTCCCCGAGGTTCAAAAGGAGCCCAAGCGTCTCGCTCCCGGCACCAAATCCAAAATCCGCAGCCTCATGAGCGTGTTGTTCAATCACGCGATCCGGTGGAATCTGTTCCCCACCAACCCCATTTCCGGCCCCGCGCGCAAGGCCGGAGTCCGGCAGAGCAGCAAGCGCCAGCAGGCTCCGGACATTCTTGCTCTGGGGGAGATGCGGAGCATTCTGGCCGAACTCGCCGTGCGCGAGATGGCCCTGGTCTCGACCGACATGATTACCGGATTGCGCCGTGGAGAATTGGCGGGATTGAAGTGGAAGGACATCGATTTTGCGGATCTTCTCATCCATGTGGTCCGTTCGGTGGTCGACCAGCGGACGGGCAGATGCAAGACCGAGGCCTCGGCCAAGCCCGTGCCCATCGATGAATTCACGGCTGAGGATCTGCTCGCCTGGTATCGAGTGACACCCTACCGCGCTCCCAACGATTTCGTCTTCGCCTCCGATGCTCCGCGCCTTAAAGAGAAGCGCGGCAAGCAGCCCGTGTGGCTCTCGAAGATCATGCAATATCACATCCAGCCGCTCATCAAGAGGCTCGGCATTGACAAGCGCGTGGCGTGGCACACCTTCCGCCATACGTTCACGAGCTTGTTGACGGCGCACGAGAAGAACGTCAAGGTCGTGCAGGAGCTTCTGCGCCATGCCAGTTCCAAGATCACGATGGACACCTACGCGCAGGCCGAGATGGAGGCCAAGCGGCGTGCGCAGCTGCGGATCGTGAAGGGATTGAGGAAGGGCGAGGCGCCGAAGGGGCGCGGCGTGAAGGCGGCGCAGCCGAAGTTAGTTTCCACTGCCAAGCGGAGAAGGGCGTAGTCACCGTGTTCCCGGAGTGTTCCCGGCAAAAACTGTTAACTACTGTAAGTTTTTTGTTTTCTTGGCGTCCCCGACGGGATTTGAACCCGTGTTATCGCCGTGAAAGGGCGGTGTCCTAGGCCGGGCTAGACGACGGGGACGCGTGGGAGTGCAGGAACAGCCCGGGATGGCCGTATGCGCCCTTATGGAGGCTATCAACTCATGAGGGGCATGTCAAAACCAGCCCCGCAGTCCTCTGCACACTGCTGAATAGCGGGTGTTCCGGTCCGTCGAGCTACGTCGGTCTGCCAATCTCGGGCTGGGTTATCCTCAGGGGAGATGCGCCGCTATCGCTATCTAGACCTGCTGACCATCGGTTTCGTGGTGGTTTTGCTGATTTCGAACCTGATCGGACCGAAAATCTGTCAGCTCGGTCCGCTCCGCCCAAGCGCGGCCGAATTCCTATTTCCCCTCACCTATATATGTGGAGACGTCTTCACTGAGGTTTACGGGTACGGCTCCTCTCGGCGCGCAATATGGCTCGGATTCTTCGCCATGGCCCTGCTCGCTGCCATGGGGCAACTGGCCATCTCTCTTCCCCCAGCGCCTGAATGGAGGGGCCAGGAAGCTTTCGCGACCGTCTTCGGCCTCGTGCCTCGCTTCGCCTTCGCGAGTCTGGTCGCCTACTGGGCGGGGGAATTCACCAACAGTTATACCTTGGCCAAACTCAAACTATTTACCGGCGGGCGCTGGCTCTGGACCCGCACCGTGGGTTCCACTGTGACTGGGCAGGCCGTCGACACCGCCGTCATTGTTGTCGTCGCGTTCGCCGGCACTCAGCCCGCGGGGATGCTCCTGCGGATGGTTCTGTCGTCCTATCTGATCAAGGTTGCCGTGGAAGTGGTGGCAACGCCCGTCACATACCTCGTGGTCGGCTGGCTCAAACGTGCCGAAGGCGTCGATACCTTTGACCGCAGCACCAACTTTAACCCGTTTGCCTGGCAGGGTGAACGCGCCTAACCTGTCATCAAGCCGCTCCGCAACAACCCAGGCCTGCACAGGCGAATTTTTTGCGACAATGTGCGGCCATGGCGCGTCACTTAATGAGCCTCAAACGGTTCTTGTCTACCTCCGGCGCACCTGTCTTAGCTCACAGTCATACTCCCCTGCAGGGTTATAGGATGGTTCCTGCATTTCACTGAAGGCCACATCTGCACAGATCAACGGACAAAGCGGTGTGGTGACGAGGGTTCCAGATTGAAACGCATTTTTGCTCCAGCGTACGCAGTTGCACTAGGTCTGGTTGTTTCTGGTTGCCAGCAAAAACAGGCAGCGCCACCCGCCGGAGCCGGCATGCAGGGCATGCCCGTGCAGACGGTTGCCGTTACGCTTGCTCCGGTGGCGCAGAGCAGTGAATACGTCGCGACCATCATGTCGCGCAGGTCGGCCACGCTCCAGCCGCAGGTCAGCGGGCGCCTCACGCGCATCGACGTCAAGTCCGGCGATCATGTGCAGGCCGGCCAGCTCATGATGTCCATCGACGCCCAGCCACAGATCGCCACGGTCGAAGCGCAGCGCGCCACCGAGCAGCAGAAAAAGGCTCTCTACGACTACAACACCGTCGAGGTGGAGCGCCAGCACAAGCTCTTCGATGCCGGCATCATCAGCCGCGACGTTTGGGAGCAAGCGCAGCAGTCCTACTCCAACACTAAGGCCGACTATGAGTCCGCCGTCTCTCTTCGCAAAACGCAGGAGGCGCAGCTCGCCTACTACTCGATCCGCGCTCCCTACGACGGCGTCGTTGGCGATGTGCCCGTGCACGTAGGCGATTATGTTTCGTCCAGCACTGTGCTCACCACCGTCGACGAGAACAAGGATCTCGAAGCCTACATCTACGTTCCGACCGAGCGCGCCGGCGAGGTACGCCCCGGCCTGGGAGTGGAACTGTCTGATACCTCCGGCAAGCTGCTCGAGGAAACCAGAGTGGACTTCGTTTCGCCCCAGGTCGACAGCACGCTGCAGAGCATCCTCGTGAAGGCTCCGGTTCATCCCTCGGCGGAGATGGTGCGCAACGCACAGCTCATCAAAGCCAAGATCATCTGGAGCACCAAGCCGATGGCGGTGGTTCCCGTGCTGGCCGTGACGCGTCAGGGAGGCCAGACCTTCGTTTTCGTGGCCCAAAATCAAGGCGGTCATTTCACTGCACACCAGACGCCAGTCACGCTCGGCGATACGGTGGGCAACACATATTCCGTGCCTTTAGGCCTGACCGCCGGCGACAAGGTCATCGTGACCAACACGCAATTCCTGGTGGAAGGCATGCCAGTGATGCCTCTCGGCGGGTAACGAGCCAAGTACTGCAACTCCCGGCGCTTTGTGCTTCATCAGGAGCGGATGCGCGATGCCTGCTTAAAACGAACAGGAAGGACGACTCGCAGTGTTTGTTGATTTCTTCATCCACCGGCCGGTGTTTGCCACAGTCTGCGCGCTGCTCATCATTCTGGCTGGCGCAGTCTGCATTCCAACTCTGCCCATCGAGTTGTATCCAAACCTGGCCCCGCCCCAGGTTTCCGTCACCTGTAGCTACATTGGAGCCAATGCCGACACGGTCGAGAAGGCCGTCACCATTCCGCTGGAGGAAGCCATCAACGGCGTTGAGGGAATGCGCTACATCTCCTCTTCCAGCACCAATAGCGGCGTAAGCTCCGTCATCATTTCCTTCCAAACTGGATACAGCCTCGACATCGCGGCTGTGGACGTACAGAATCGCGTTGCCAGCGTGCAAGGCCGCTTGCCGGCGGCCGTCAACGCCACCGGCATCAGCATCGTCAAAGTCAGCCAGAACTTCGTTTTTGGATCGGGCTTCTTTACCCGCGACAATCGCTACTCCCCCGAGTTCATCTCGAACTACCTCGACGTTTACGTGAAGGACGCGCTCAAGCGCGTGCCTGGAGTTGGCGACGTCGTTATCTTCGGCGAGCGCAAATACGCTATGCGCATATGGCTTGACCCCGCCAAGCTGGCTGCGCGCTCTCTTACCGCGAACGACGTGGTGAACGCCTTGGTCGAGCAGAACGTTGAGGTCCCTGCTGGCCAGCTGGGCCAACCTCCATCCGACTCGACCCAGGCATTCCAGGTTCCGGTGCGCGTGATCGGCCGGCTCAGCGATCCAGCGGAGTTCGACAAAATCATCCTGAAAAACACCCCGAACGGCCTGGTGCTGCTGAAGGATGTGGGTCACTCCGTCGTCGGAGCCGAAGACTACAGCTCCAGCCTTAAGTACAGCGGCTTTCCCGCAATGGGCATCGGCGTACAACAGCTCTCCAATGCGAATGCTCTCGATGTCGATCGCAAGGCTAAGGCTGTGCTCGCCGAGTTGTCCAAGAGCTTCCCGCCGGGTCTCGAATACGCCATCGCCTTTGACTCCACAACCATAGTGGGCGATTCCATTCGCGAGGTGCTGACCACCCTGGCCGAGGCCATCGGCATCGTCATCCTGGTCATCTTCCTGTTCCTGCTCGATTGGCGGGCAACGATCATCCCCGCCGTCACCATTCCGGTTTCGCTCATTGGAACCTTTGCCTTCATCAAGGTATTCGACTTCTCTATTAACTCGCTCACTCTTTTTGGCATCACGCTCGCCACCGGATTGGTGGTAGACGACGCGATCGTAGTCATCGAAAACGTGCAACGCCACATTGCGGCGGAGCACTGCGACCCGCATAAAGCCACCTCCGAGGCCATGGGCGAGGTAACCAGTGCGGTCATCGCGACCTCCCTGGTGCTGATCGCTGTATTTGTTCCTGTGTCCTTCTTCCCCGGAACCACCGGCATCCTCTACCGCCAATTCTCGTTGACGATTGCATTCGCGATCGCCATCTCGGCCTTCAACGCGCTCACACTCTCTCCCGCGCTCTCGGCCCTGTTTCTGCGCGGTGAAGAGGAGCGTCCGCGTCAGCTTGATTTCCTGCACATCGGATTTGTCTCCAGGGCCTTCGCCGGCTTCATTCACGGCGCTGACGCGGCCATCGGCTGGCTGGGCTCAACCTACGCCAAGGCCATCCATTTGGCGCTGCGGTTGCGCTACCTTATTCTGCTTCTCTTCGTGGGCGGGCTGGCCTCTGCCGGGTGGATGTACCAGCACGTGCCAACGGGGTTCATCCCTCAGGAGGATCAGGGCTACCTGATCGGCTTGGTGATCGCACCACCCGGAGCGTCTCTGTCGTACACTAGTGCGATTGCCGACAAAGCGCAGGCGGTCATTGGCACGAACTCCGATGTCGTCGGTTCCTTCGCCGTGATGGGCTTCAGCTTCTCGGGGAATGCGGCCAATCAAGGCCTCATTTTCCTTGCCACAAAGCCTTCCGATCAACGTCGCAGCAAAGGCCACTCGGCCGCCGACATTGTGCAGGATCTCACGCCCAAATTGCTTATGATTCCTGGCGCCTACGTGGGCATCTTTCAGCCTCCGGCGGTCAACGGCGTGGGCGCTTTCGGTGGCTTCCAGTTCATTCTCCAGGACCAGGGCAAGAACACCCTCACCGACCTGGACCGCATTGCTCACCAGATGGTTGGCGCAAGCCGTGGCCCGGGAAGCCACCTGACCGGTTTGCAAACCACATTCTCCGCCAACGATCCGCAGACCTTGGTGACGATCGACCGCGAGAAAGCCAAAGCGTTGAATATTCCGCTCTCGCAGATCACCACCGCCCTCGGTGTATTCATGGGTTCGCAGTACGTCAATGACTTCGACTACAACAACCGCACCTATCGCGTTTACGTTCAGGCCGATCAGCAGGATCGCATGACCGCAAAAGATCTGCACAATTTCTATGTGCGCTCCGACGCGGGCCAGATGGTTTCCATGGATAACCTGGCCACAGTCGCGGAAAGTGCGGGACCGCCGGTCATCAGTCACTACAACCTCTTCCGTTCGGTTGAGATCGATGGCTCAGCCGCACCCGGCTACAGCTCTGGGGAAGGCGAGCTGGCCATGCAGGACCTTGCACAGAAGATGATGATGCCTGGAATGAAGTACGAGTGGACAGGCCTCACGCTGGATGAGATCGAGTCCGGTGGCAAAGCGATGATCATATTCGGCCTCGGCGTGCTCGTCATTTATCTCACTCTCTCGGCACAATACGAGAGCTTCGCACTGCCCTTCATCATCCTTTTGGCTGTGCCCATGGCCGTTCTGGGTGCGCTGGGTGCGGTTTCCCTGCGCGGTCTCGCCAATGACGTCTATTGCCAGATCGGCCTGGTGATGCTCATCGGTCTCTCGGCGAAGAACTCGATTCTGATCGTGGAGTTCGCCGAGCAGTTGCGCCGCAAGGGACGCTCTATCGCCGATGCTGCCATCGAAGCCGGCGAGTTGCGCCTGCGGCCGATCCTGATGACCTCGTTTGCTTTCATCCTCGGGATTCTGCCGCTTGTCTTTGCCACAGGTGCGGGTGCACTGGGCCGCCATTCGGTGGGAACCACCATCGTGGGGGGCATGTTGCTTTCCACCGTACTCAACCTGATCTTCATCCCCGTGCTCTACGTCCTGCTCAGCGGCATTCTTAAGCGCATCACTCCGGTAAGAACTGCGCCAGCTGACTGTCCATAACTCATATCGTCGCTCACTGCTTGTCGCGGTGGGCGACGATCCAATCCTTGATCCGCTCATAGACTTCGCTGGTGACTACGCCGCGATCAAGGAGATCGTTCTTGGCGCGATAGGGCCGAAAGCGCACAATCCGTGCGGCCCAGATGCGCGTCATCCCCGGGACCTTCGTCGGCTCTTCCACTGTCGCATGATTGAGATCGACCCGAAGCTCAGGCCGTGGCGCTTGCTGCGGTGCCAGTTTCGGCGCTGCGCGGCGGAGAGCAAGCAAATGCCTGCAACAGCGAGCGTAAGTGTTCGTGCGATGGGGCCCACGGGTCGATTCTCCTCCCACTGCGCAGGTACCGCAAATTCAGTCCCTAGTCCAGTCTCAGACACGGTCGTTCCATCGTCCCGAGGTTCTCAGCCCCTCCCGTCTTCTTTAGAATGCGAGTATGGCAATTCCCCCCGTTGCTCCTGTACCGCACCAGGCCGAGGCTAAGCACGCCGTCGGCAAGACGCGGCCCATCCTGCTCCTCGTCCTCTCCGCGCTCCTGATCCTCTGCTTTGTCTTTCTCTGGATCACGCGTGGCTCGATGGAGAATCTAGCCTTCCTCCGCGAAAAGAACGGTGCATCCGTCACCACGGGGAAGAAAACCCTCGTCGACGTGAGCGCCTGGCAGACCGCGCAGGCGCTCGCTGCTCTGGCCGTCACTGCCGAGGAACAGGAGCACGCGCGGGATGCAGAGCGGCTCGCCGACCATGAGGTCGACCAGGCCTTTGCCTCGGCCCTTCGTCAGGCAAGGCTACGCGCCGAGCACCGGCAGCTGACCGGCGAAGCCCTGGCACTCTCCCAAAAGGTGACCCAGCTCCAACAGCTTGTGAAGCAGGATCAGGCGCTGATGCAGAACCTGACCCCTCCGTCGAATCCTTCAGGGCAGGGAAGCAAGGCTGCTCCTGCACTCTCTGCCGACAGCGACGACCTCGATGTTGCAAAAGCGCAGCTCGGCCTCGACTCCGACGAACTCGCCGACGCACAGGAGGATTTAGCCCGTGCCTCCGGGGATGACAGCTCCCAGATTCAAGAAGAACTGACAGCGCACGAAGTTTCGATGAAGGCGTATGACAGCGCCTCGCAAAGCGGTGCAAAGGTCGCTTCCATCACGGAAAAACAGCACGGCACTCTCGCCGGAAGGATAGGAGCCTGGTTCAGCCAGCTTGACCGATACAAATCGATCCAGCAGGCGCAGCAAAAGGCGCAACAAGACGCCGCTTCTCTCACGGCGGACCACAACAAGCTCGAGAGCCAGACTGAGGCCTCCGCAACTGGCTCAGCAAGTGGCTCCTCGGACCGGTCGGCGAAGCTTGCAAACCTGAAAGACCGCAGCGCCGAGCGTCAGATCTTGGCCATCTACGACGACCGCATTCAAACCAATCAGCAGCTTGCGTCCGTCTACGGCAAGTGGGCCAACCAGGTGCTCGTGCAGCATCAGATCGTCTTGCACCTGATTCTCCGCTCCTTTGCCCTCATTCTCTTCATCCTCATCTGCATGGTCGTCTGCGATGCGATCGTACGCAAGGTGATGGCCCATCCAGCCCTCGATCGCAGGCAGAGCCAGACCTTGCGCAGCATTTTCCAGCTGGGCATCCAGGTCGTGGGCGTCGTCCTCATTTTGCTCGTCGTCTTTGGCACGCCCAAAGAGATGCCCACCATCCTTGGGCTCGCTACTGCCGCCCTTACCGTCGTCCTGCAGGATTTCATCCTCGCTTTCTTCGGCTGGTTCGTTCTGGTCGGCAAGAACGGCATGCATGTGGGTGACTGGGTCGAGATCAACGGCGTGGGCGGCGAGGTCACTGAAGTCGGCCTGTTCAGTACCTCACTGCTTGAGACCGGCACCCTCGACGAAAAAGGACACCCGACCGGCCGCCGCATTTCGTTCATGAACAGCTTCGCCATCCGAGGCCAGTTCTTCAACTTCTCCACCAGCGGGCAGTGGATGTGGGATGAAGTTTCCGTGACCATCCCCTCATCGCCCGATTCCATTGGCATCGTTGAGAAGATCCATGCCGTGGTCACAGAGGAAACAGAGAAGAACGCGCATCTTGCCGAACAGGAGTGGCAGCGCAGCGCTCACGGTAAAGGGCTGACCCAATTCAACGCGGTTCCGGTCGTGAATCTGCGGCCCGCACCGCCCGGCATCAACGTGCAGGTGCGCTACGTGACCCGCGCCGCCGACCGCTTCGAGGTACGAAATCGCCTCTATCGGCGCATGATCGAGCTGCTGCAACCTCCGGGGACCGAAGAGAAGACCGACGCAGGCACAGCGGATCCCAGTGGCAATCCCCCGCCCGCCAAAGTTGTGAGTTGACACGTCCTGGGGTTTCCTCGTACCTTGAAGCCAATGCAGATGAACCGCCATCATGGACATCACCATCATCACGGGATACCCATGTCGGCGGACTGTCATGGCTTGAACTAAGCAGCCAGAGAGATCGGAAACCAAGGCCCGCCGGCGACCACGCTGGCGGGCTTTTTCGTGCAATCAGGAATGGAGCAATGAGCGATTCTTCCGCAACAATTGATTTTGACAAAATGGACGGCCTCGTCCCCGGCATCGTGCAGGATGCGCGCACGGGCGAGGTGCTGATGGTGGGATTTCTCAACCAGACCAGCTACGCCAAAACACTCGAGACTGGCTTCGTCACCTTCTGGAGCCGCACCCGCAACAAACTCTGGATGAAAGGCGAAACCAGTGGCAATCGTCTGCGGATCGTCTCCGCCTCCACCGATTGCGACCACGACACGTTACTGTTTCGCGTGACCGTCGAGGGCGATGGCCTGGTTTGCCACGAGGGCACGGTCAGTTGCTTCACCCGGCCCATTGCGACCGGAGAAACCGCGGAGGTCACCCGTGGCTAACAAACTCCGCCTCGGCCTGCCCAAGGGCAGCCTGCAAGACGCAACCCTCGCTCTCTTCCGTCGCGCCGGATGGAACATCTACGCCGACGGCCGTTCCTACTTCCCCTCCATCGACGACAGCGAAATCGAGTGCATGCTGATTCGCGCACAGGAAATGGCTCGCTACGTCGACCACGGTGTCCTCGACGCGGGTCTCACCGGCATTGACTGGGTCGTCGAAAGCGGCCTAGACGTCACCAGCGTTACCACCCTGACCTACGCCAAGCAGAGCCGCCGCAAGGTGCGTTGGGTGCTCGCCGTCCCCGAAGCCAGCGGATTTACAAGAGCTGAAGACCTTGAAGGCAAGATCATCGCCACCGAACTCGTGGAAGTGACGAAGCGTTACTTCGCCGGCAAAGGCGTCAACGTTAAAGTCGAGTTCAGTTGGGGCGCAACCGAAGTTAAGCCGCCGATGCTCGCCGACGCCATCGTTGAAGTCACCGAGACCGGAAGCTCGTTGAAGGCGAATCACCTCAAGATCATCGACACGGTGATGGAGAGCGAAACGCATCTCATCGGCGGCAAGACAGCACTGGCCGATCCCTGGAAGAGCGCCAAGATCGATCAGATTGCACTCATGCTCCGCGGTGCTATCGACGCCCAATCGCAAGTGGGTTTGATGCTCAACGTGCGCCGTGCCGATCTCGACGCGGTCCTCGCGGTTCTTCCCGCTCTCAATTCGCCGACCATCTCGCAGCTGAGCAACTCCGAGTGGGTTGCTGTGAATACCATCGTCGAAGAAGGTGTGGCGCGCGATGTGATTCCTCGGCTCAAGGCCGCGCGGGCAACCGGCATCGTCGAATATCCGCTGAACAAAGTTGTCCTGTGAGACGCGAACCATGAAACTGCTTCGAACCAAAGGCCGCGGCGTGCGCAAGGCCGAAGAGACGCTAGCCACACTCGAAACGCGCAGCGCCGCCTCTCTCGATTCGGTCCTGCCCACGGTGAATCGCATCGTCACCGATGTGCGCAAACGCGGGGATCGCGCTCTGCTGCGCTACGCGACGACGTTCGATGGCTTGGCAGGCACTGAGGCCCTGCGTATCACTCCGGAAGAGATGCTCGCCGCTTGGAAGGGTCTCGATCCCACGCTCCGCGGTGCGCTGACCACGGCGGCGAATCAAATCCGCGCATTCGCGCGCCGTCAAATGCCGGCCTCGTGGAGCTTTTCGTCCGTCCGCGGCATGAAGACCGGGCAACTTGTTCGTCCTCTCGGCTCCGTTGGTTGCTATGTCCCCAGCGGGCGCCATCCGCTGCCTTCTACGCTGCTTATGACGGTGATCCCCGCGCAGGTCGCCGTCGTCCAGCGTATCGTCGTCGTCTCTCCGAAACCAGCACCGGAGACTCTCGCTGCCGCGCATCTTCTGGCATAACAGAGTTCTACCGCCTCGGCGGTGCACACGCAATTGCTGCTCTCGCCTACGGAACCGACACCATCGTCCGCATCGACAAGATCGTCGGCCCCGGCAATCTCTACGTCACCGCCGCCAAACGTCTCGTGGCCTTTGACTGCGCCATCGACATGCTCGCCGGCCCAACAGAGATTGTGGTCACCAGCGATCTCGGCCACGCCGCTGACATCGCCTCCGATCTCGTCGCCCAAGCAGAGCACGATCCCGAAGCATTAGCCATCTTCATCACCACGCGCGACGCTCTTGCCCGCGCAGTGGCCAAAGAGGTCAAACAGCGCAGCCGCACAAACCCCGTTGCACGCGAATCGCTCGATCGCAACGGCGTCATCTTCGTCGCATCCTCTCTCGACGAAGCCCGTACCATCACCAACCGCCTCGCCCCCGAGCACCTCACCGTCGATACCGCCGCCGATCTCGCGTGGGTGCAAAACGCAGGCTCTGTCTTCGTCGGCCGATGGTCGGCGCAGCCCTTGGGCGACTACATCTCCGGCCCCAATCACACTTTGCCCACCGGCGGCATGGCCCGCGTACGCGGCGGCCTCAGCGTCAACGACTTCGTCAAGCTCATCACCGTGCAGGAGTACACGCAGGTGGGCATCGCGAAACTAAGTACTCACGCGGAGCTCCTCGCCGAAGCCGAAGGCCTCACCGGCCACGCTGAGGCAATCCGCACACGGCTAAGCGGGAGGAGGCCGAATGGCTGAATCGACACCCTTGCAGCCTCCAACTCCCCGCGTCCGAGTGCAGGCGATGAAGGAGTATCATCCGCCTCTCGGCGATCGCTCCGTGCTGCGCCTCGACTTCAACGAAAACACTCTCGCCTGCTCCCCCAAGGTGCGCGAAGTCCTGGGCCGTATCTCCGCTAGTGAGCTCACGCGTTATCCCGAGCGCGAGCCAGTCGAGGCCCTTGTTGCCGATCATCTCCGTCTGGCTCCCGAACAGGTCGTGTTGACTAACGGTGTCGACGAAGCCATTCACGTGCTCTTCGAGACCTTCCTCGACGCCGGAGACGAACTTCTGCTGCCGGTGCCCACCTACACAATGTACGAGGTCTATGCTTCGGCGACCGACGCCAGGATTGTCGCCGTACAGTCAGCCGCCGACCTGCAATTCCCATTCGAACGTCTGTTCGCCTCGATCACGCCGTGGACTAAGATTATCGCCGTCGCCAACCCCAATAGTCCGGCTGGCTCCGTCGCCACGCGTGCCCAGCTCATCGAGCTCGCGCGCCGCGCACCACAAGCAGTGGTTCTCGTCGATGAAGCCTACTTCCATTTTCACCGTGAGACCGTCATCGACCTGATCGGAGAAACGCCCAATCTCATTGTGGCGCGCACCTTCTCCAAGGCATACGGCCTCGCCGGTCTTCGCCTCGGCCTGCTGGCCGGGCCCGTCGAATTGTTGCGCTGGATTCGACGTGTGCTCTCGCCCTACAGCGTAAATTCGCTCGCCTTGGCCTGTCTGCCCCCCGCACTTGAAGATGCAGCCTTTCTCGAATGGTACGTGAGTGAGGTCCTTGCAGCCCGCGCTGAGTTCGAGGCCGTCCTCGACCAGGCGGGAATCCGCCGGTGGCCCAGTCACGCCAACTTCGTTCTCGCTGATATTGGCCCACTCCACGCGGAATTCGTCCGTCACATGCGTGCCGCCGGCGTCCTCGTCCGCGATCGCTCCAACGATCCCGGCTGCGGCGGCTGCGTCCGCATCACCATCGGGACCCGTCAACAAATGCGCTCAGCGGCATCTGCCCTCCACGAGACCATGGCAGTCCTACAAACTGGAAAATACTCAAAATGAGCCCACAAACGAAATCTCCTGCCAGTACATCCTCCGCAACGGCCCGTCGCGCCACCTTCGAGCGCAACACGACCGAAACGCGCATCGCCATCGATCTCACCATCGAAGGCCAGGGCCGGTACAAGATCGCCACGGGCATCCGCTTCTTCGATCACATGCTGGAACTCTTCACACGTCACGGCGCGTTTGACCTCGATCTCGCCTGCAAAGGCGACCTGGATGTCGACCAGCACCACACCGTTGAAGACGTCGGTATTGCGCTCGGCGAGGCTTTCGATCGCGCCCTCGGCGACAAGCGCGGCATCCTGCGCGCCGGCTACTTCCTCATGCCCATGGATGAGACCCTTGCAATTGCGGCTGTGGACCTTAGTGGCCGTGCTGCCTTTGCCGTCGACACAAAAGTTCGCACGCGCCTGGTTGGCGACCTGCAAACCGAGCTCGTCACCGACTTCTTCGAGGGTTTTGCGCGCGGCGCCCGCGCAAACGTCCACGTCAAAACCATGTACGGCCGCTCCAATCACCACAAGATCGAAGCCATCTTCAAAGCACTCGCACGCGCCTTACGTGTTGCCTGCTCACGCGACAAACAACTCGGCGCAATGCTGCCCTCGACTAAGGGGCTCCTTTGATGAGGGTGACCGTCATCGACTACAAGGCCGGCAATCTTACCTCGGTGCTCAAGGCCCTGCGGCACCTCGGCGCAGAGCCCGTCGTGACCGACGGCGATCCTGCCCCCATCGAGTCCGCCGAGCGCATCGTTCTTCCCGGCGTCGGCCACTTCGTTGCAACGCGTCGCCTCGATGAGACCAACCTCACCACCGCCATCCGCGCAGCAATTGCCCGAGGTGTGCCTTTCCTTGGCATCTGCGTCGGCATGCAATGGCTCTACGCAGGCTCGACCGAGGCTCCCGATCAGCACGGCCTCGCGGTCTTCTCCGAACCGTGCTCCCGCTTTCCCGAAGGCCAAGAAAAGGTCCCGCACGTCGGCTGGAATTCACTCGCCGCCCGTCCAAACGCACGTCTTCTTGCTGGCGTGCGCGACGGTGAATACGTCTATTTCACGCACTCCTATCGCGCCCCGGTCACTGAGTTCACCGCCGCCACGACCAACTACATCGAACCCTTCGCCGCTGCCGTCGAGCGCGACAATGTCTTCGGTGTGCAATTTCATCCCGAGAAGTCCGGCGCTACTGGCCTCAAAATCCTCAGCAACTTTCTGGAGATCGCGGCATGCTGACCAAACGCATCATCGCCTGTCTCGACGTCGATGCCGGTCGCGTCGTCAAGGGCGTTCAGTTCGTCGACATTATCGATGCTGGCGATCCTGCAGAACTCGCCGCACGTCACGCGCGCGAAGGCGCCGACGAGATCGTCATGCTCGATATCACCGCGACGCACGAACGCCGGCAGACACTTCTCGATACCGTCCGCCGTGCTGCCAGCGAGCTCTTCGTCCCCTTCTGCGTCGGAGGCGGCATTCGTAGCGCCCACGACGCCGAAGAGGTTTTCGACGCTGGTGCCGACAAGGTCAGCGTCAACTCCGCAGCACTCGCCGACCCGTCGCTCATCGACGCCATCGGCCGCAGCTTTGGTGCACAAGCGGTGGTCGTCGCCATCGATGCCCGCCGCGATCCCAATGCTGCCGATCCAGCGCGGGATGCACAAGTCTTCGTCCAGGGGGGCCGCAAACCCACCGGTCGCCGCGTTGTCGAGTGGGCCCGCGAAGCTGAAGCCCGCGGCGCCGGCGAGATTCTGCTCACGTCGATGGACGCCGACGGCACACGGGCCGGTTTCGATTGTAATCTCACCGCTGCCGTCAGCGCGGCGGTCGGCATTCCCGTCATTGCTTCGGGTGGCGCAGGCACAGTGGCCCACTTCACCGAAGTTTTCGCCCGCGGCAAAGCCGACGCCGCCCTAGCCGCATCTATATTTCACTTCGGCGTGTCAAGCGCCCGCTCGCTCAAGCAGGAGCTGGCTCAGGCCGGAGTCCCTGTGAGACTTCCATGCTGATTCCTTCGATCGATCTGATGGGCGGCCGCATCGTCCAACTCCAGCAGGGAGAGAAACTGCGCCTTGCATTCGACGATTTCGAATACTGGATTCAGAAGTTCTCCCGCTATCCTCTTGTCCAGCTCATCGACCTCGATGCCGCCATGCGCCAGGGTGACAACTCCGGCCTCGTCACACAAATCGCCAGGCGTCTGTCCTGCCAGGTCGGCGGAGGCATTCGCACCGTTGACCGCGCCCGCCAGGTTCTCGACGCCGGCGCACAGCGCGTCATCATCGGCTCTGCGCTCTTTTCCGATAATGGCAAGGTCAACACACAAGTTGCCGAAGCATTCGCTACCACAATCGGTTCAGTCCACCTCATCGCAGGTATCGACACCAAGAATGGCCGCATCGCCGTGAAGGGCTGGAAAGCCGAAGTCTCCCTCACGCCCGACGAGGCGATCCCGCAACTTGATCCACACGTTTACGGCTTCCTCTATACGCACGTCGACGGCGAGGGCCTGCTCGGCGGGTTTCCCATCGACGTTGCCACGCGCCTGCGCAAGCTCACGCAGAAGCAGCTCATCGTTGCCGGCGGTATCCGCAGTCAGCAGGAGATTGACGCGCTTCACGCCCTCGGTGCGGATGCTGTCGTTGGCATGGCGATCTACAGCGATTTACTCGTGGTCTGATCCGCATACGATCGGCGTCATTCTCTCAAGCACCAAATGCGACCTCAATTCTGTCGGGTATTCTGAAAACGGAGTCCTCGCGAAAGGGAACAACGCATGCCGACAAAAGAAAGTGGAATCCGGCTCGCCAAGCGGCTGGACGAAGTGGGCTTTTCTGACATCGTTCAAATCCGCAACAAGGTCATGGCCATGCGCACCGAGGGTCTGCAGGTACACGCCCTGCACGGCGGTGAGCCCTACTTTGAAACTCCGGACGACATCAAGTTTGCGACTGTTCGAGCCCTCGTAGAGAACCAGACGCACTACGCCCCGTCCTCGGGCCTTCCCGGTTTACGCAAAGCGCTCATCGAAAAACTCGCTGCGAAAAACCGCATCCATGTCACTACCGATGAAGTGATCGCTACCGTCGGCGGTTCGCAGGCGTTGTATGGAGCGTTTCAGAGCGTGCTTGATCCCGGCGACGACGCCCTCGTCTTCTCACCCTATTGGACTCCCATCGGCGATCTGGTGACCGGTGCCCAAGCCCGTCCGTTGCTTGTGCCCTCAACCACGGCGCGGCGTAACGGCATCCGCAAAACCCTCGAACAGTTCTCGACGCCGAAGACCCGCGCCATCTACTACAACACTCCGCAGAACCCCAGCGGGCTTGTCTTCACGCGCGCCGACGCCGAGGAAGTAGCTTCGTTCGCACAAGAGCGCGATCTGATCGTCATCGCAGACGAAGCGTACGAAGATCTTGTCTACGATGGGGAGCACGTCTCGATCGCATCGCTCCCCGGCATGCTCGAGCGCACCATCACGTGCTTCACTTTTTCCAAGACCTATGGCATGACGGGTTGGCGCGCTGGCTACGCCGTGGCTCAGGAACCATTCATGACCGCGCTGCGCAAGATCGTTCTCTACTCCACCAACGGCGTAACCACATTCGTGCAACACGCTATGATGCATGCCCTCGAGACGCCTGAGTCGCAGATCACAGCCTATCGCGAGGAATATCGCAAGCGCCGAGACTTGCTCGTCTCCGCTCTGAATGAGGTTGGGCTGGAGTGCGAGCCGCCTGCGGGCGCGTTTTACGCGTTCCCCAACGTGGAGAAGATCAACAAGAACAGCCGGACCGCAGCACAAATTCTTCTCGAAAAGGCGCACGTCGCCACGATCCCCGGCTCAGTATTTGGTGCGCAAGGCGAAGGGCACCTGCGCTTCGGCTATGCCATCTCCATTCCGGAGATAGAAGCCTGCGCTGAAGCGCTGCACCGTTTCTTCAAGTAGACCGCTCCTCCTGCTTTTGAGCCTCACCGATCGCTCGGCTGGTTTCCACCCTGGATGCGCGCAGCAGCCGCGCGATCTGCTTCAAGTGCAGCTGGACCGCATAGGCGCGCAGAATCTCTGCCTGCGAAAACTGAAAGCCCGTGTGCCGTACCTCGGCCATCCGCGCCTCCATCTGCGCAATGTCTTCTTCCAGATTGATTCCAGCGGGTGGCACATGGAATCGCCAGTGTTGAACGCAGCCGGCGAGATAGTGAAACCCGCTTCGGATGTCGACCACCAGGCGATTCAAGGCGGGCTCGAGTTGTTCCACATACCTGTCGTCGTGACTGTCACGAACCGCGAACTCCAGCGCCACTAGCGCGTCGAAGATGGAGCGACCAAACTGCGCCAGCATTCCCAGGCCCTCGCGCCATCCAGGCCCGCCCGAAGGCTCATTGCGCATGGCTTCAAGCAGGGCATTGTTGCTGCGTAAAGACGCGAGCGTATCCTCTCTCCTCGTCCCCAGACTCTCAGACGGCGTTCCGCCAAATCCGTGCAGGATCTCCTCAAAGAAGGCGCCGAGAACGAGAAACTCCTGTCCCAGTCCGTCACGTAACCGCAAACGCGCTCGATCGGGAAACACAAAGGTGGAAACCAGAAGCGCAACGATGATGCCGAGAATCACTTGGCTCACGCGATCCAGAGCGATGGCCCAGTGCGAGCTCGCATTCTGGACCAGCATGACGATCGTGATCGTCACTCCCGCCAGCCGGGAGCTGCTGCGGAAACCCAGCAGGCCGCAGACCGTCATCGCTGCGATCAGGGCCAGAATGTAATTCCAAGGCAGCGACCAAAACAGCGAGAACGAGAACCCAAAAGCCGCGCCGATCAATGTTCCCAAAAAGCGGTCACGCGAGGCAGTGATCGTCGAGCCGAAGTTCGACTGCAGAACGATGATGGCGCTAATCGCGCCCCAATACCCATCGTGCAGTCCGAAGCGCAGCGCCAGCCACCAGCACAAGCCAGCCGCAAGAGCTGTCTTGGCGGCGTGGAGCAGCAGATGCCGGTGCTCCCAGCTCAGCAAACTGCCGCGCTCTGGCTGTTCGATGTGCAGCTTCTGCGCAAGCCGCTGTTGCGACCGGGTTTTGTTCGCCAGGAATCTCATTCAGGATCAAGTACTGCATTACAAGAATGACACGCGCATCCGGCGTCTCGTCGAACTGCACCATCTCAGGGCCGTGTAGCATAGAAGAGAGAGCTGCCCAAGTCCTGTCCCATGCTGCGAGTCGGTTATCCCGTAGTCATTCCTGCCGCACTGTTCGCCGGCTTCCCAAAAGAAGTCGAGCTCATCCCCCTGTCCGAGAAGCTCGACCACGACATCGACATCGATGTATGGATCCCCGATCCTTACCCAACGCGGGCCCAACGCATCCTACCGCATCTGCGCGGCGTCAAGTTGGTGCTCTCGCTGATGGCCGGCACGGAGTGGATTCCCGCAGCGATGGGGCCGCACGTCACCATCTGTAATGCGCGTGGGGCACACAATATCTCCACTGCGGAATGGACACTCACCGCAATCCTATCCTCGCTCAAATACATTCCGCTCTATCTCGGCGTGCAGCGCGAAGGCGTATGGAAGCGGCGCTTCGAAGCGACGACCCATTATGCGCAGATCACGGGCGACGCAGAGCCGCACTACCCGCCCATCATGCACGAAGAACTCACGGGCAAGAGAGTCCTGCTCGTCGGCTATGGCTCGATTGGAAAGGAGATCGAGAGAATGCTTACTCCATTCACCGTTGAGCTCACGCGCGTTGCCCGCTCACCTCGAACCCAGCCGAGAGTTCATGCCGTATCGGATCTCGACGGACTTCTTCCTGCAGCCGAGATCGTGATTCTGATCCTGCCCTCCACGGCAGAGTCGCGCCATCTGATCGACGCGCGGCGGCTCGCTTTGCTGCAGCAAGGGACACTCCTGGTGAACGCTGCGCGGGGCCCCATCGTCGACACCGACGCGTTGGTTGAGGCTCTGAACTCCCGCCGTATCCGCGCCGCACTCGACGTCACCGATCCCGAGCCGCTGCCCGACGGTCACCCGCTCTGGAAATGTCCCAATCTGCTCATTACCCCGCACATCGGCGGATCGACCCCAATGTTCGCGCGCCGCGCCGTCAAGATTGCCGAGGATGAACTGCGCCGCTACATCGCCGGCGAGCCATTGCACAACGTCGTTCAAGCCGCGATCTGATCTGCGGCGACCGGAGCCCGCCGCCAGTCGCGCAGACCAACAACAGCTAGTGCCACCAGAATCGCGTACAACACCGCCGTCGCGCGCAGGCTCTTGGACAAATACTCGCCAATGTAGGTCAAGTCGACGACGATCCAAAGCCACCAGTTCGCTGTATGCTTGCGCGCCTGCCACCAGCTCGCTACTAGGCTGAAGCTGGTCAGAGTCGCGTCGAGGAAGGGAAGTGCGGCGTGCAGGCGCTTCGCCAACTCGCCCAGTACGAAACTGCCTGCCACGCCCGCGGCAACTGCGAGAAGAAGACTCGGAATCGCGAGCGGGACAACCCGAACTTCACCCTCTTGGCGAAATCCGCGCCACCAAAACCACCACCCGTACAGCGTGAACGCAAGGAAGAAGATCTGCAGCAGAGCATCGGAGAGCAGCTGGGCGCGATAGAAGACGACGAGATAAAAAATGTCGGCCGCGAGCGTGATCGGCCAGCAGAGCATCGAGCGTTTGGTCGTCAGCCAGATCCCGAGCACCGTTGTGATGAATCCGGCAATCTCCATCCAGTTTTCTGCGAGATAGTTTGCAACCGACGTCCAGGTCATCGGCCCGTCGCCTCGCGTACATTGCGTCCGCGCGTATTCGCCCAATGACGCAACTCGTCCAGCAGTTTGCGTCCCGCCGCGCTGTGGAACCACCGCGCATGACCCAGCAGCCAGCCGTCGGCCGCCATCGGCGCTTTCTCCTCCGATTGCAGGACGCTCAGGAAATAGTCCGTCTCCGACAATGCAAATTCCGCGTGGCACAGAGCCGTCATCGGCGCCAGGGCCGCGGCTTCTTCGTCAGAAAGCGGCCGAACCCGCTCATAGCCCAGCAGCAGCGCATGCAGATGATCGAAGTGAATGGCCACACCTTCAGGGTGCTCCGGATCGTTCACCAGCGTCAGCCATTCCACAATGTTCCGCTCAATCGCATGGGCGAGGTCGTGGACCGCATTGGTGCGATCCGCGAGACCGAAGTCGATAATCGCAGTCGGCTCGGCGCGGTCCGATGTGTCGCTCCAAAACAGATTCGACGCGTGCAGATCATTGTGTGTCCACAACGGCTTCAGAGACGAAGTCAGCGGCAACAATTCAAAATGAAAGGGTGCGAGCAATGCCAGCGCTTCGTCGCGGTTGCCCTGTTTCTGGAAATAGCCATCGAGCGCAGGCCGCGCAGTGAGATAGCGATCCATCTCCGCCCCTGCGTCCCCTGCCGCAAAGATCGTGAAACTCGCCACGAGCGGTCGCTCGGCGCGGACCGCTCCCCCAAATCCTTCTGCGGCCAGATGCAGTCGCGCCATCGCCTGCCCCGCGGCACGCGCGTGGTGCACCGACCGGAACGGGGTCCACGAAATCGCGTCTCCATACAAATCGATGCCGGGCGGCGTTTCATGAACCTCAAACGTCCACTCCCCGCTCGCTACCGCCGTCTCACCGTCCTGGGTCGCGAAGACCTCCGGCACCGCAGCGCCTCTCGTCCGCAGGTACGCCATGAACCGATGCTCCTCGCGCAATCCCTCCGCGCTGCGCACCGTTCGCGCGTGCCGCTTCACGAACACTCGCCGGCTACCCACCCCCGCAACACTCGCCGCGGAAAATGGCCGTGGACTCACCGACAGAATCTTGACAGGCCCATCGAATCCATCGAACTGCCGCAGAACCCCCGCAACTTCCCCCGCGCTCAGGGGTGGCCAGTCCGGCTCTACGAGCGAGCCATCCATTCCGTGGGCCACCGCCGTCGCACTCATCGTGTTGGTCTTCTCTGTCATACGCCTCGCTTCAAAACGTATAGTGCGCTGACAGCCGCACCGTCGCCGGCGCTCCCAGCCACACAAACGTATCTCCGTAGCTTGCTCCTGTGTCGGACCAATAGCGTTTGTTGGTGATGTTATCGGCATACAGTCGAAATGTGACGTGCCCTGGTTCGCCGCCGGGGGTATAACGCGCTCCAAGGTCCAACACGTTGTAGTGCGGAACGCTTACGGCGTCATCGCGCGTCGCCTCTTTGCGCCCCGTGTAAGTCCAGCCTGGCATCAGGTAGAGCCCATGCAAATGCGGCAACGCAACATCCGCAAACACGGTTGTGTGCAGCCGCGGCACGTTGATCACCTGCTTGTCGTCAAACGCCGGCGTGCCCGTGTCCGTCGAGGTCGCGCGGAGCAGCGCCGCCGAAGCATTCATGCGCAGCCAGCGCGTAGCCTTGCCTTGCGCATTGAACTCCAGGCCGTCGTGCGTTTCATGGCCCTCCGACTCGAAGCATGGATCTCCCGGATTGCCTGTGGGGCAAGAGGCGTCCGGCCCAGCGAGAGTCTTCGGGTAAAGGAACGGCGCGCGCATGCGAAATCCCGCCCCTGACAGCAGGATCCTGTCGCCCAGTTCAAACTTCGCGCCCGCCTCAATCTGCCGCGTGTGATACGGCGCAAGAAACTGGCTTCCGTTGTCTGTCCAGAAGGGGCCTTGCGGCCCGAGCGATAACCCCACGCCGTAGTTCGAATAGAGTGTCAGCCCAGAGATAGGGCTGTACGTGACCGCAAACTGCGGCAGCCACTCCAGCGTATGCGTCAACGTAGGAGCGCATGGATCGGGTGTCAGTCCTGTGAAAAAATTCGCGCAGCTTGCATACGCCGAGAAGTTATTGTCGTGCAGTCTGTCGTACCTTCCTGCCGCCACCAGCTGTACATGCCCAGGAAGCTGAATGCGATCCTGCAGGATGCCTGCTACCTGATGACTGTCCTCCCACAGTCTGCGCGGTCCAGCCGACTGCAGCGGGCTCTCTTGCGCAACCGTCGCGATTGGCTGGTAGATGTTCTCCGATCCTACATACGTGTATACCGCGCCATCCTGCACAATCCCATCCGGCGAATAGGGATTCTGCACACTGTAGAACCCGGGCTGCTGCACGCTGCGAAGGAACAGTGTCCCGCCGAAAGCCAGGTTCTGTGTCATCCAGCCGGTCTTCACGATCCCCGCGACCAGCGCTTCTGCCGCGGCGTCCATGCGCAACTCGCCGGGGTCGCGATAGTCGTAGATGTCGTACGTTCCGTCCGGTGCGAAGAACCACGGGTACGGCGCGGTCCCCGTGTTGCATTCCGTCTCGTAGTAGCAGCCATACGCGTAGATCACGTTGTCCTGAATCAACGAGCGGCTCAGGCTCCCCGCGCCAAACACCTTCCACGAATGGCCCAGGTTGTAGTCCAGCCGAGCCCCGGTATTGAATACGTCGTACGTGTCGGGCGGAGCCCAGGGTTGCTCGCCCAGCATCGTCGATCGAAAGACCCGGCCGAGATCGGGCAGCGTCGTTCCACCCAGCAACTGATAACCGCTTCCGTCGCGCTCCACTTTGTGCTGGTACTCGAAGTCGCCCTTCAGGATTGCCTTTGAATTGATCTTCCAATCCGCTGCACCCGCGCCCACCGCGCGCCAGCCTTGGGTGTCATTCATATAAGGTCGCAGTCGTTCTCCGGCCAGATTCACGCGCGCGCCCACTTGTTTGCGACTCCCAAAGAACCGTCCGATGTCGGCCGCACCGTACGCCGTGCCTCGTTCGTCGGCGGCAAAGTCAAGAGCCTTGATTGTTGCCGGCCGCTTGGTCACGAAATTGATCAGACCTCCTGCCGATGCCACACCGCTCTCCAGGCCGGCCAGGCCATTCAGCAGCTCCACCTGTTCCTTGTTTTCGAGCGGCACGTCCTGCTCGCCGGCGACGGTCATGCCGTTGATCTGCAGCCCTGTCGCCAGGTCGATCGGAAACCCTCGAATCTCATAGACGCCGTAGTAGCCGACCGGCACATAATCGTCCACAATCGACGCATTGTTCTTCACCACGTCGGACAGCAATCGTGACACCCGGTTGTTCAGCAAATCGCGCGTCACTACGGTCGCCGAAAGCGGAGCATCCTTCAACGCAGCGCCATCCAGCGTTCCTACCGTTACGTTTGTGGGCAGATAGTCTCCATTGAGCTCGCCGTGCACCTCGACCGTTGTGGTCACGCGCGGCAGTTGCGACTGTGCCTGACTCTGCGCCGAACTTGGCGTCTGCTGCGCCGCTGTCTGCGCGAACACGCCCACGGCGCCGGCCAGGCAAACGATCAGGCTCGCCGCGATGAGCGCAAAAAGCTGCATAGGCCGCGCCCAGCGCGTGCTAGTTTTCGATGTGGTGGAATGTGTGCCGGCTGCAGCGATCGCTTCCATGGGTTCCCCTGATTCCAACTCGGTGAAACAGGAGAACTCGTACTACGAGAAGGCCGCTTGATTCGGAAACTTCCCACGCCGGTATGATCCGGATCGGGTTCGAGGGTATCTTCTCAGCCCCGGTCTTCCGGGGCACCCCTGTTTCAATAAACAGAATTGAAACACTTCAGCGCACGTTTGTAAAACCTGCCGTCTCATTTCAGCGCCAAAGCCGCTCGACCACGCCTCGGTAGCTGTCCAACTCCGGCACGTTCAGACCTTGCACCTTGGCCGCATCGTCGGCGCGCCGCAGCACAAGCGCCTCCCGCGCGTGCGGCAGCGCCAGGAAGGCCTCCGCCTCCTCTGCCGTCATCGTCCCGCCCTGCAAAGCAAGACTCGCGACGGAAGCCGGCGACAACGTCGCGAAGTAGCGCGGCTCGGCAAAGCATAAGTACCGCTTCGCCGCCACGTGCAGCCGGATCGGATCGAGCACCGCAGCCGGAAAGTGCTCCCGCAGGGCCTCGACGCCCAGTTCTTCATGCTGTGTGTCCAAGCCACGTGCGGCCGCATCCTCGCCCTCGCTGTGCAGCAGATGCCCCACATCGTGCAACAGCGCAACCGTCACCAGCGCCTCGTTCCCGCCTTTTCGCTCTGCGAACCACGCGGCCTGCAAGCTGTGATCCAGCACGGTCACCGGCTCGCCAAAGTAGGCCTCGCCTCCGCCTTGTCGCAGCAAATCAAACAGCTCATCGACTGAATCGATCCTCTGCATCTCCGGTCATGCCTCCGCAACGCGCGGCTTCTGTAGATTCTGATGTACTGCCAGCACCAGTGCTACCAGCGCGGTCAACAGCGCGGCACCCGCCAGCAACAGAAACGCATAACTCCATCCGAAGGCCACCGTCACGCGCGCCACGGTGTCGCCCGAGAGCCATCCCGCCAGGTACCCGATCCCGTCAATGATCCCCGCGGCCGTTGCACTGCCGCGTTTTCCGCCGAAATCCAGACTCATCGCGCCCGCGAGATACGAATACGGTCCAAGCAGTAGGAACCCCACCAGCGCGACAAGCACGACCGGCGTCAATTGGCTCGCGTGGCTCGGCGTGCGCGCCAGCAACACCAGACACACGGTGCTGGCAGCCATGCCACCCACAAGCACCACGTTGCGGCCATTCAGGCCAAGTTTGTCGCTCAGGACTCCCGCCAGCAAGACGCTCACACCCCCCAACAGTGGAAACAGTGCGCTCCGCGCCGCCGCATCGCTGCTGCTCAGGCCGACATACTGCACGAAGTACGTTGGCGTCCAAAGGTTGAACGTCTCTCGCAGCAGCGTGGTTCCCAGCGAGAGCAGGCATACCATCCAGAACGGGAAGCTTGCCAGTAGCGGCCGCAGAATCGCCGCCAATCCCACCTTCTCTTCGCCCTGTCCATCTTCCGCGTACACATTCAGCGGATTCGCCTCCGGCGAGGGCAGGCCGCGTTCCTCCGGCCTCTCCCGCAGCAGAATCACATTGGCCACCAACAGCGCCGCCAGCGATCCTGCCGCCACTCCAAACACGCCTCGCCATCCGACGCCGTGCGCCATCAACTCGCTCATCACCCATCGGCATGCCGCGTCGCCGAACAGAAAGCTCAGGCTTAGCACCGCCATTACTGAGCCGTAGATCGAATAAGAGAACCAGCGCGAGGCCACCTTCACCAGCCCCACCCAACCCATCGACTGAAAATACCGGTTGCCAATCCACGCCAGCGTGAACAGCGGGAAGCCCCCGCTGAGGACAAAGAAGATCGTGAACAGGATCGATCCGGCCATTCCTGAAAGAAAGCTGCGGCGTCCTCCGAACAAATCCGCGAGCGAACCCGACACAAACTTGCCGATGGCGTAGGCCATCGTGCCCGCCGATGCCATGAACCCTAACCTTACCTGCGCGTCATTCGCGGTGATCCCGTGCCGCGCCAGATCCTGAATCAGGTCCGGCAGCACCACAGACAGGTTCGACCGGCAAAAGTAGTATCCCGAATAACCAAAGGCCAGCAACGCCAGCGTCGCCCCATGCCAAACACTGAAACGGGCTCGTGGAGTCTCTTGCGGAAGGTGGCCCTGCTTTTGGTTGGCGCTTGCCAGAGTCGTCACATACGCAGACTACATTGCCAACGTCAGAACCGAATGAACCGCCGTCGCCCCGCCTACGCTTTCCGCGCCCGACTCCGATCGCAGCATCTCGCTGTTCACATTTCTTTAAAAATCCGTTCGCAAGGTCTTCTCCAGGCGCTACATTGAGATCACACTTGCCGACAAGCAAGGCCGATCCTCCGCCATCCCTGTTGAAAAAGGTACTTGAATGAACCAGTACGCCTTTCCCTCGCCTGTTTTTCGACTCCGATTACTGCGAGCAGCTTTCCTCTGTTGCCTGGCGCCCATATTCACTGATCCACTTCTGGCTCAGTCCACCTTCGGCGCAATCCTCGGCACGGCGCACGACGTGAGCGGAGCTCTTGTTGCCGGCGCCCAGGTCACGCTCACCAACACCGGCACAACCGCTGTGCGTTCCACGGTGACCGACTCAGACGGCAACTATGCCTTCCGCAATATCGACGTCGGCACGTATAAGCTCGCCCTCGCCGCACCCGGGTTTCAGCCTCAGTCGTTTGCCGCAATCGACCTCACCGCGCGCGAAACGCGCCGCCTCGATGCCGTTCTCAAACTGGCCACCGACACCCAGACCGTCGTCGTCGATGACAGCGCCTCTGTCCCCGTGATCACTACCGACGTCTCGAACCTAGCCGAAACCAAAGTCGGCGACGAGCTCGTCGAACTCCCCGTCGCCATTTATTCGCGCTCCACCGGCTCCACCAGTCCAATCTCCACGTTGACCACCGAGGCCGGCGTCCAAACCGATGACACCGGCAACCTAGCCGTCATGGGAACCACAGCGGCCCTCCTCAGCGTCACCATCGATGGTATCGCCAGCGTCGGTGTCGAATACTCCGGCCCCGTCAATGAGATGTTCCCGTCCTTCAACTCCATCGAGGAAATCCGTGTCTCCGAGTCCAACAACAATGCTGAGTTTTCCGGTGTCGCCGATATCACCACTGTCTCCAAGGCTGGCACTATCCACTATCACGGCGGCCTCTTCGAGAATCACGAGAACACGGTCTTCAACTCCAACAACACTTTCGCGCTGTCCAAGCCCAAGATCATCATGAACGACTTTGGCGGTACGCTCGGCGGTCCTGTTCGCCTTCCTCCGCTCTTCTCCAGCTCCAATCCCGGGTTCTTTTTCATCAGCTACGAAGGCCTGCGCTTGCCGCGCGAAACACCCATGCTCCTCAGTGTCCCCTCGACTGACATGCGCAACGGCAATCTAACCGCCTACCTCGCCGGCCAGGGCGTCGCCGCAATCTACGGTCCTGATGGGACGCCGCTCGATCCCACCGCAGTTCCCGTCAATCCCACAGCGGTCAATGTGCTCACCTACCTCATGCCGGTGCCTAACTACGGTGATCCCGGCTCTTACGCCAATAACTACCAGGTCAACTTTCCCTCGCCCATCTCCTCCAACCAGGGCGACGTGCGCATCGACAAGAACATCTCAAGCAAGCAATCGCTCTTTGCGCGCTTCTCCTATAAGAACCGTCAGGTCATCACCGCGCCTTCGGCGACCTGCGTCTTCACCTACTGCGCTGAGGCCGGTAGCCCACTCCAGGGCGGCTACAATACGCCCGAGATCGACGAAGGCCTTACCTTCGCTCATAACTACGTCTTCACTTCACAGCTCCTCAACGAGTTCCGCGCCGGCTTCAACGCGCAGCACACCTCCGAGACGCAAAGCTATTCCACCAACTCGCTGCTCACCCAGACCGGCATCTCCGTCCCGCAACCCGATACAGACTGGTCCGAGGCCCCACAAGTCCTGATCAACGGCTTCATGTCCACAGGCGCAGGCAATCCCGGTTCGCAGCGCGGCCAGATCATTCAGGCTCTCGACAACGTCACCTGGACCACCGGCAAACACAACTTCAAATTTGGCGGCGATTTCAAACGCCTCACCGACCACGACGACAACGTCTTCGGCAACTACCGCTCCGGCTGGTACGTTTTCGACGGCTCATCGGACGTCGGCGCCGCCATCGGCGACCCCTACACGGCGTTTCTCCTCGGCTATCCCGACTACACAGAGGTCAGCACCACCAACGATCCCACGATGGATGGCCGCGGCTACTCCTATTCCTTCTTCGCGCAGGATGACTGGAAGGTCACGCCCCGTCTCACCCTCAACGTTGGTCTCCGCTACGAACTCCATCCTCCCCTGCGTGAGATTCACTCCAACACCGCAGCCTTCTTGCCCAACTGGACCGGCGCCGGCACGGATGACTCAACCGTCAATGGAGCGGTCGTCGTCTCCAACGCCACAGCTCTTGCAGACGCTTCTCCCCTGTTTGTCGCAGCCATTGCGCCAACGCCCATCCTTACTGCCTCCCAGGCTGGGATTCCTTCGGCGCTTCGTTACACCGACCATAGCGACATCGGTCCACGCATCGGCTTTGCGTGGCGCCCCTACGGCAACGACCGCACCGTCGTACGTGGCGGATGGGGCCGCTTCGTCGAATCGCCGCTCGGCTTCTCGTTGGTCTCAGGCTGGGCGGTTCACTCCAGCTTCGTCGGCACCTACAACCAGGACTACCAGGCCGACGGCATCACGCCTCTGCTTTCCTTCGCTAATCCATTCGACACCGCCGCGGGCAACAACGTCGGTACATCCGGTTTCTTCTACGCCTTTCCCATCCACTACAGCGATCCCTCGGTCCAGCAGTGGAACACGACCGTCGAGCAGGATCTAGGGCACAACGTCGGCGTGCGTCTCTCCTATAGTGGCAGTCACGGTTCCAATCTCGAAGCGATGATCGACCTGAATCAGGTTCAGCCCAACACTGTCGGCTACGCCCTCGCCGGAAACAACCGACCCTATCCCTCGTGGAGCATCATTCAGAGTGTCGTGAATGCCGCCGAAAGCAACTACAACAGCGGCACGGCAGAAGTCTCCCGACACAGCGGTAAGGGCCTGACTTTCGACTCGAGCTACACCTGGACCCGCGATCTCTCCAACGCCGGCGGTGTCGCACCCAACGCCTTCGCAGTCGCTGGAGGCACCTACCTCACCGATCGGTTTCATCCCGGCCTCGACTACGGCAACGTCATCTATGATCGCCGCCATCGATTCCTCACTACCTGGCTCTACGATCTGCCCTTCGGCAAGGGACAATCCTGGCTCAACTCCGGCACTGCGCTGAACAGCATCGTCGGCGGTTGGCAACTGGCGGGCGTTGCAATCTTTCAGTCCGGGCCATTCCTCACGCCCTACCAGCAGTCGGTTGACCCAGCCAACACCAACATCCTCACCACCGTCGGCGAAGCACGCCCCGATCAACTGGCAGGCGCTTCGCTCTACGCCGCGCAACGCACCACCTCCCAATGGCTCAACCCCAATGCGTTCCCCTATCTCAATCTGCAGACTCCTGATGGCATCGGCACCGGCCGCTTCGGCAACGGTCCTGTGGGGGGTGTCATCGGCCCTGGCACGGCAAACCTATCCTTCTCGCTTCTCAAGAGCATCGCACTCCACGAGAAGACCCACCTGGAGTTCAGCATCGAAGCCGCCAATGCTTTCAACCATCGCAACTACGAGCCACCCAACATGCAGGTCGACTCCGGCGGCTTCGGCGCCATCACCGCGCTGCAGACGGCCGAGGGCGCTGGCCCCCGCAGCCTCGAGCTTGCTGCGCGCATTGCTTTCTAGCACGACACGATCAGCATCAACGCGAAAGGCCGCAGGAGTTCTCTCCAGCGGCCTTCGTCTCTCTAGTCGTTCGTCCCTAATCCCTAGTTCCTAGTCCCTTCCCGTACCCTCAACGATCGTCAGAATCCGGTCTACCCCCGGCGCACTAAAGTGCCCCACTCTCCCGCTCGGCCAGCGCACTTCAATGTCGTCCACCTTCGTCGCCTTACCCAGCCCGAAGTGCGGCCGCGGATCGTTGGTCGAAAGATAGCTTCCCCCGCTCAGCACATCTTCGCGCTGCCGCATACCGTTCGCGGTGAGATACACCGTCGCCCCCACTCCATCCCGAGGACTTTTCTCTCCGCCCACCAGTTTCAATTCCAGCCAATGATTCGTGTCGCTGCTTACGTTGCGCAGCAGCACAGGATGCCCATCCATCACGTTGATCACCGCGTCGATCTTGCCGTCATTGAACAAATCGCCGACGGCCATCCCACGTCCAGCAATCACATCCGCAAGCCCTGTGCCCTCGACCGCCGGTACCGGCTCAAACTTCTTTCCGACCACGTTGCGAAACAGTAGCGGCCGCTGCTTCCAGCTCGTGCCCCACGCGTATTGGTCGGCCTCCGGATACACATGCCCATTCGCGATCAGCAGATCCTTCCATCCGCCGTTGTCGACATCGATAAACGCATCGCCCCAGCTGAGGAAGGGAACCAGCCCCTCGCCCAATCCCACCTCTGTGCCCACATCGGTGAAGCTCCCCGCGCCGTCATTCCGATAGAGCGGCTTCTCACTGTCCGAAAACGTCGTGTCGAAGACATCCAGCCTGCCCTTGTCCTCGTAATCGCCGACAGCCAACCCCATCGAAGCGACTTCTTTCCCCTCACCGCTCACCGCGAATCCCGAGTCGTAGCTCACATCGCGAAACGTGCCGTCGCCGTTGTTCAGGTAGAGATAGTTCGGGGTCGAGTCGTTGCCGACCAGCAAATCGGGCTTGCCGTCATTGTTGATGTCCGCAAATACCGCCCCCAGCCCGTAGTAGCCAAGCTTATCGGCCACGCCTGCCTTCTCGCTCACGTCCGTGAACGTCCCATCGCCATTGTTGTGGAAGAGATGATCCGGTTCGCCCTTCAGTCCTCGTGGCCCGCACGCTACCGGAGCACCACGAAACATGCAGAAGGCGTTGCGGACCCCGTTCTGCTCGGCCACCGGCAGATGCTCGCGATCGAAATGCAGGTAGCCTGCGACAAACAAATCCGGCCTTCCATCGCCGTCGAAGTCTCCCCACGTCGCGCCCGAAGACCAGTTGCCCAGCGCCACCCCAGCCTTCTCAGCCACGTCTGTGAAGGTCCCATCACGATTGTTGTGGTAGAGCCGATTCTTGCCCCAGTTCGTCACGTAGATGTCCGGCCAACCATCGTTGTCGAAGTCAGCGATCGCCACGCCCATACCCCAGCGATCGTTCGTCACGCCCGCCTCCGCAGCCACATCCGTGAACGTCCCGTCGTGATTGTTATGAAACAGGGCAGCATGAGGGGGTGTCTCTTTGCCATCGAGCGCGCCGAACGTCGATCCGTTCACAACATAGATGTCGAGCCATCCATCATTGTCATAATCGATCAGACCGATTCCCGACCCCTTCGTCTCCACGAGGTAGGTCTTGGCCGGCGTCCCCATCCGGTGCGTCCAATGAGTGAGCCCGGCCTTTTCCGAGATGTCTTCGAAGACCACCGGCCCGCTCTTCACAAATCCGCCTGCCGTGATCGGCCTCCTCTCCGCATCCAGCTGCGCTGCGTGCGGGCTCTCCGCTCCGCCGCTCGTTGCCTGCTGCGATTCTTCTTTTGATGGGGTTGTGCTCTGCGCGAAGAGGCACGCACTCAACCCGGCCGCGATCGCCACACTTGCCGCAACCGCACGTACGCGTCGAAACATGATTGTCAGTATACGGACGCACTCGCGTAGCCTGCTTCTCGATCGAACCGGGTCTGATTGTGGGATCGAATTCTAGTGAGTAATCGGCAAGGAGAAACGCAGGTCGTCAACCTGACCCTGGGCAACAACAGCCTGGCGCGCCATCTCCGCGATCGAAACGCGCGTCAGCACATCCAGCATGGCCCGCTCCGCCTGCGCCCACACCGGGTGCGCAGGGCAAGTCACCGAGCGTGCGCAGCTTTGTCCATTGATCAGACAGACATTCAGATGGATGGGGCCGTCGATCGCTTCAACCACGTCGTACAGCGACACCTGGCGGCCACGCGGCAAAATCGTGAATCCGCCCGTCTTGCCTCGTCTCGACGCGATGAGCCCAGCCCGCGCGAGCGCCTGCAGCACCTTCGAGAGAAAGCTCTCCGGAGCAGCTGTCGCTTTGGCCAGCGCCGGCAAAAGCACCCGCACGTCGTCCGACAATGTTGCCAGATGGATCATGACACGCACGCCGTAGTCGGCTGCGCGCGTCAGCTGCATGGATGAGTTGCTCCCTTGCATCGAGGCGCCTATAGCGGTTTTCCAGGTGGGGTAAAGGGAACCAAGACGGCTGAGGGGCGTTTTCCTTAAGAAAAGGCCACCTTGCACACAATTCCAAACTCCACGTGAACTTGAGAACCGCTCTCATGGGTGGCAGCCGACGAAGTTCCGCGCGAGACAGAGTCGCACTCCACGCAAAAAGCCGAAGGCCCACCTGCTTCTCGCAGCCTATCCAAGGTGGTCACCGCCTTATGTGCTCCCCATCACTGCCCTTCGTTTATTGCGTCGCTTAAACCTATGCGTACAGATCAAATTGGAGAAGAACAGTCCAATAATGTCCGCCCTCTTGCGCCCTCCCCATCACCCCGATCCAATCTCGCCCCAATCGAGCGTTTTGATTGGTTCACTTCCTGCTCTCTTCTACGGAGAGAGAAAGGAATCCTGAAAACGCGATGCCACCATTTCCTGCTGTCGATCCCATTCCGCTCCCAGCCCCGATATGGCTCTTCAAGCTGTTGCATATCGTGACCTTGGCGCTGCACTTTGTCGCGGTCGAGATGCTCCTGGGCGGCCTGTTGCTGGCCGTCGTGTTGAGCCTGTTTCGTGGCTCCGCACCGGCGCACGTTACGGCTCGCGCCATCGCCCGCCGCCTCACCGTGGTTATGACCTACGTCATCAACCTCGGTGTGCCGCCGCTGCTCTTCGCGCAGGTTCTCTACGGCCGCGCTCTCTACACCAGCAGCATCCTGATCGGCGCCTACTGGATCTCGATCATCGTCCTTCTGATGCTGGTCTACCGCCTGCTCTACCGCTTCACGGCACAGTTAGAAGCGAGCAGAACAGCGTGGCCGGTTGGCTTGCTGGCATGGCTCCTGGCTGGATTCATCGCCAGGCTCCTGTCCTCCAACATGACTCTGATGCTGCGTCCGGAGGCCTGGCGCGACATGTACTCCGCCTCGGCTGCCGGACGCTTTCTGCCCACCGGTGACCCGACCCTCACCCCGCGTTGGTTGCTGATGCTCGCAGGCGGCCTCTTCATCGGCGGACTCTGGCTCATCTATCTCTCCGCCCGCTCCACCTTCACCGCAGACGAGAAGAAGTTCATCGCCGGATTCGGCGGCAAAGTCGCCGCGCTCTGCGGCATCGTCTATCTGGTCGCCGGACTCTGGGCCAATGCAGCGCAGCCCGCCCCGGTGAGGGCTTTGCTTGCCGCACCACCGCCGGGCTACGGTTTCTACCGCTACTACGCACTGGGCGGATATGTCTGGCTGCTTCTGGTAGTGGTCGCAGTCCTTCTCGCCGCTTACGTCGGATTCGCCAGAATCGCCGCCAACTGGCTCGCCTGGGCCGGCGCATTGATCGCGCTGCTCGTCGAGATCGCTTTCACCGTCTACCGCGACGCCGTGCGCGATCTCACCCTGCTCAGCAAGGGCTACGACGTCTGGGATCGCGTGGTCGTCACCAACTGGTCCGTGGTTGGCCTATTCTTGGTGCTCTTCGTTGCCAGCCTCGGTGTTGTCGGATGGCTCGTGTCGGTTGTGGCGCGGGCGAAGAAACCTATGGAGGGCGCAGCCTGACCGGCCGCATAACAAGAATGAGTCAAGCCATCGACACACCCCATATCGTTCCGGAGTCAATCAGCGAGCAGCGCACCCGCCGCGGTTTCCTCATCGCCGCAGGCGCAGCTGGGCTTTGTTACACCGCCGCGCTGGCCTATCCCATCTACCGCTACCTGGCCTCGCCGCAGGAGATGGAATCGAGTGCAACGGCCGTCACCGAGGTCACGCTGAAGGACGCGCAGAAGCTTCCCTCGGGTTCCGTCCTGATGTTCAAGTTCGGCACCGCGCCGGCCATGCTGATCCATCATGAAGACGGCCGCTGGGTCGCTCTCACCGCTGTCTGTACCCATCTCGGTTGCACCGTGCAGTACGAGCCGCAGGCCGACCGCATTCATTGCGGCTGTCACGGCGGGGTCTACAACGCCTATTCCGGCGCCAATGTCAGCGGTCCACCGCCCAAGCCGCTCAAACTCTTCAAAGTCGCCGTTGGCGATGCTGGCGTCAACGTCTCGCGCACCTGACAGGTTCACTGTTTCTCTCTCACTGTTTCTCTGTTCAAGGAACTACGCATGACCTCCAAATCGATCACTACTTCGGCGTATGACTGGGTTGACGAGCGGCTGGGGCTTTCCGAACTTGCCGCCTTCGCACGCCATAAGACCGTGCCCGTACACGCGCAATCTTTCTGGTACTACTGGGGAGGCATCTCGCTCTTCCTCTTCTTGGTCCAGTGCTTCACTGGCGTCCTGCTGCTGGTCTACTACCATCCCGGCGCCGACGCCTACGAATCGGTCCGCCAGATCACCTTCGTGATGCACTTTGGTTGGCTTATCCGCTCGGCACACTCCTGGTCCGCCAACCTGATGATCTTCTCCATCCTCGTGCACATGTTCTCGGTGTACTTCATGAAGGCCTATCGCAAGCCACGCGAGTTCGGCTGGCTCAGCGGTATGGCTCTGCTCGGCATCGCCTCGGTCTTCGGTTTCTCCGGATACCTGTTGCCCATGGATGAGCTCAGCTACTTCGCCACTAAGGTTGGTCTCCAGATTCCCGCGGCCATTCCCTGGATCGGGCCCGTGATCGGCAACATGCTGCGCGGCGGCCTCGAAGTCAACGAATTCACAGTGCAGCGCTTCTTCGCGCTCCACGTCGTCGTCCTGCCCGCACTCTTCCTGCCACTCCTCGCCTTTCATCTCTGGCTGGTGCAGCGCCACGGCAACGCCCTTCCGCCATCCGAGCGAATGAAGCCGGCTGCCGAGCGCAAGTCGATGCCGTTCTTCCCGAACTTCCTGCGCAAGGATCTGGCCATGTGGCTGATCTCGCTCAATATCCTCGCGCTGCTGGCTTCGGTCTTCCCGTGGTCGCTCGGCAAACAGGCGGATATGCTCGTGCCGGCACCCATGGGCATTCATCCCGAGTGGTACTTCATGAGTCCCTTCGAAATGCTCAAGCTGCTCGGCGCATTTCTGCCCGGTGAGGCAGGCGAGATCGCCGGCATCCTCATCTTCACCCTCGGCATCGCTCTTTGGATTTTGATCCCCTTCTACGACACCAACAGCGACACGGGCCGCCGTGCCCGCACCGCACACTACTTCGGCTTGTTGGCAGTCTTCGCGCTGCTGACAACCACCGTCCTCGGCTATTGGACAGCGCGATAAGCGTGACGAGTGAAAGAGTGAAGAAGTGAAACAGCTGTTTCGCTCGCCGATCATCCTAAGAGAAGTGAAAGGCAAAAGTGATTGCGCATAAGCCTAAGACCAACGGTTTGAGGCAAACATTTCGGGACCTTGTCGTTTGGCAGAGGTCAATGGAGCTGATAGCCAGCATCTACCCGCTTACGCAGTCCTTTCCCCGCGAAGAAGCTTTCGGATTGACCGCTCAGCTCCGGCGCTCGGCGATCTCAGTTCCGAGCAACATTGCTGAAGGCCATGGTCGAATGAATCCACGCGAGTTCAAGCGGTTCCTGCTCATCGCTCGTGGATCGAATTGTGAACTGCAAACGCAATTGGAAGTCGCTGGCATGCTTGGGCTGGGAGACGCTCAATTACTGCAAACGACTCGGGATCTATCGCGAGAAGTCGAGAACATGTTGTTTCCGCTTCTCAACAGGCTCAAAAACAGCACCGGGTAACCGGTCACTCATTCACTCATTCACTCGTTCACTTCTTCACCCGTTCACTCTTACAGTCATTCACCCGGAGCAACAATGAACTACCCCTTCTGGTACATCCCGCACCTCGGCTCAGGCTGGGTCATCGGCATCATCGCCATCTTTCACGTCATGATTTCGCAGTTCGCGGTCGGGGGCGGCCTCTATCTCCCCATCGCCGAACGCAAAGCGATGCGCATGGCAAACAAAGAGATCGCCAATGCCTGGCTCAAACAGCTTGCCAGCCACTCCAAATTCTTCCTCACCGTCACGGGAGTCTATGGCACCGTCTCCGGAGTGGGCATCTGGTTCGCCATCGGCCTTACACATCCCGAGGCCACCAGTACGCTGATTCACAATTTTGTTTTTGGCTGGGCGATTGAGTGGGTCTTCTTCATGATCGAACTCACCACCATCGCCGTGTATTACTACACCTGGGATCGCATCGATCCCAAGCTGCACCTGACTGTGGGCTGGGTCTATGCCGGCGCGTCCACAGCCACGCTGATCATCATCAACGGCATTCTTACCTTCATGCTTACTCCCGGCAACACCTGGCTTTCCGTCGCCGGTACGGGCAACGAGGCTAGCAAGTTCTGGAACGCGTTCTTCAATCCCACCTACTGGCCGAGTCTCCTGCTGCGCTGCTGCGTCTGCGCCTCGCTCGCCGCCATTTGGGCTCTCATCACGTCCAGCCGGATCGATGGGGACAAGGAGCCCGCTCTCAAGACCAGCCTCGTGCAGTGGTCCGTCAAGTGGCTCGTGCCATCCTTTGTCGCCACGCCCTTCCTGCTCGTGTGGTATCTCTTCATGGTTCCGGAGTCGCAGCGCGCTCTGCTCACCCTGGGCATCGACACCATCAACGCCGGTACCTTCTCGACCGTCACCCGCATGGCGCTGATCATCATCATCACCTCGGCCACCATCATCGGGGTCGCCTACTTCCTCGCCTTCCGCAACCCGACCGACTTCAATCTCTCCCATGCCATGGCCCTGTTGCTGCTGGCGCTCATGGCCACCGGTGCAGGCGAGTACAGCCGCGAGATGCTGCGCAAGCCCTATGTCATTGGCCACTGGATGTACTCGAACGGCGTGCGCGTGCCCTCTGTCAGCCGTATCAACGCCGAAGGTTACCTCGCCCACAGCAACTGGATCTGGAACGAAGCTTCTGCTGCGGCGCCCTCCAGCTACTCCCGCGGCGAGGCCATCTTCCGTGGCGAGTGCGGCTCCTGCCACACCCTCGAGGGCTATCGCCCGCTCCGCGAGTTACTCGACGGTCGCGATCGCACCAACATTCGCAACTTCATCGTCATGCTCCACGAGAACAAGCCCGACTCGCCGTATCGCCGCTTCATGCCGCCCATGGCCGGCACTTCGCAGGACATCGACGATCTCACTGACTTCCTCAACGCGCAGGTCAATCCGCTCCCAGTCGCGGGACAGAAGCCGGTTCTGACAGCGCAGAAGTAGCAGCGAATCGCCCTGGACCAGAAAGGCCCGCATCGCGCGGGCCTTTACTCTTTTACTCCGTCCGTCACTCCTTCACTCACTTCCCCAACTCATACGGAATCGCAAACCGTCCGATCTGAATCACCGATCGCATCCCGGGCGGCCAGATATGCAGGCTCGTAATGCCCTTGATTCCATTGAGCAGATGCGCATCCGTGGTTCCCACCAGAGCGCCGTTCGCCGCCTCGTTGAAATGAACCCGCAGCACCTCTCCGGCATGGGTATAGCCAAACGCGTACTCGCCCGGTTTGAGCGCGATCCCACCCACGAGCATGGGCGCCTGCACCACCAGGTAGTGCGAATACTTGCCATCCGCCGAGTAGCCTGCCGTTATCAAAACCACACCGGCGATGTAGCGTCCGCTGCCGTCGACGATGCCGCTCGCCGTGCGCAGTTCAGTCTCGATATGTTCTCTCTCTACCGGGGCGCGCGCCGGCAGCAGCGACGCCAACTCCGCATCCGTTGCCTGCCGCCACACCGGCTTTTCCCCGCGCGCCGCCGGCAAAAGAAGCAGCACCGTCAATACCGCATACTGGATCCTCTTCATTGCTTTGGCTTCCTCAGCGACTCGAGCGGCACAATCCCGCGCTGAATAGCGGCCGTTGCCGCCTGCGTCCTATCGGTCACGCCCAGCTTGCCCAGCAGGCTGTTGATGTGCGTCTTCACCGTCGCCTCTGAGATCTCCAGCTCCGTGGCAATCTCTTTGTTGCTCTTGCCGTACACAATCTGCTCCAGCACGTCCGATTCGCGCGGCGTCAGCTCCTCGGTTCCCATCCGTTCGGCCAGCTTCTGCGCAATCGCCGGCGGAATGTGCTGTTTGCCTGCGTGCACGGTGCGGATCGTCGAGATCAGCTCGTCGCCGGTCATCCCCTTCAGCAGGTAGGCGCGCGCACCTGCCTGCAGTGCCCGGTAGATGTCCTCGTCGCCGTCATAGGTCGTCAGCACGATGAATCGTGCCTGCGGCGTCTCCATCCGCACGCGCTGAATCACATCCACTCCGCCCATGCGCGGGAGCCGCAGATCGATCAGAGTAATGTTCGGTTGATGCTTGCGGAACTGTGCAATCGCTTCGACACCGTCCGCGGCCTCGCAAATGACCTCGATCCCATCGGCGACATTCAACAGCGCCACCAGTCCCTGCCTCACAACGTGGTGATCCTCGACCACCATCACTCGAATTGGCTCCTGTTCCACTCTTACTCCGCCTCTCTCGGCCCTTCGCGCGGTGTTGCCGCATGCAACCGTACCGACGTACCCGTGCCCGGCTCGCTCGTCACTTCCAGTGTTCCGCCAATCGTTGCCGCCCGTTCCCGCATCCCAGTGAAGCCATAATGCCCAGGCTCTGCTCCCGCATCGTTGCTGGCGGCAAATCCGCGTCCATCGTCGCGCACTTCCAGAGCGATCTCTGCCGGCCCGTACTCCAGCCGCACAGAGAGATGTTTCGCCGCAGCGTGCTTCTCTACATTATGGATGGCCTCCTGTGCCACGCGCAGGATTTCCCGCTCCATCCCCGGAGGCAGAGGGCGATATGCCCCATAAGCGTTAAAGTCCGCTTCGAGCGACCGGCCGTTCGCTTTCTCGGTTACCCGGCGCAGAAGCACAGGCAGCGTGTTCTCTGCCGTATCTTGCGAGCGAAGCGCCCAGATCGACTGCCGCGCTTCCGCCAGACCTTCGCGTATATGCGCGCGCGTCGTGTCCAGCTGCTTTGTGGCGGCCTCCACCTTGTTGTGCCGCAACAACTCAGTCAGCACCTCCAGCTGCACCGAGATGCCGACATACCCCTGCGCCAGCGTGTCGTGAATCTCGCGCGCAATCCGGTTGCGCTCGCCCAGCACCGCTTTGAACTCCCGCTCCGCCACCAGGAGGCGCCGCTTGAGCAGCCATGCCACCAGCGTCGCCATGGCCACGGCAAGCAGCACGTAGAACCAGAGAGTCTGATAGAAGTGCGGCGCCAATTCAAATTGCAGCGCCGTGCCGTTTGTGTTCCACACTCCGTCGTTGTTCGCTGCCTGCACCCGAAATGTGTAACGCCCCGGTGGGATATTCGTGTAGTAAGCGACGTGGCGTGCGCCCGCATCGGTCCAGTCGTGATCGAACCCATCGAGCATGTAACGGTAGCGCACCTTCTGCGGCGCGACAAAGCTCAATCCCGCATACTCAAATTGGAAGTGGTTGTGCCCCGCCTGCACTCTCAACCAAGAGTCCGCTCCATGCAGTTGCGTGATGTCGTCTACCGCAAAGCGCTCGAGCACCACCGGCGGCGGCATGGCATTCACAGGGAAGTGTTCCGGATCGACTGCCACCAGCCCCTTCGGCGTCGCAAACCACAAATGTCCATCGCGCGAGCGCCACGCTGAGGGGTGACTGTTCGTCGCCGTCTCGCGGCTGCGCAATCCGTCTGCCGGACCGAACTCCATCCAGTGCGTGCAGTCGGCTGTCATCGTGCAGTCGCATCGCGCGATGCCGTGTGCCGTCGCAAACCACAAATGATTGCTCGCATCGTCCAGAATCGCGTGCACGCTCCTGTTCTGCAACTCCGGCGAATTCACAGCCGAAAACTTCGCGCCATCCCATAGGTTCCATCCATGGTCCTGTGTCCCCACCAGCAGCGCTCCCTTCGCCTGCGCCAACAGAGCCGTTACGACATTGCTCGAAAGCCCATCGGCGGTCGTGTAGTTCGTAAGCTTGGCGCCCTTCAACCGTGAGAGCCCGGCCAGCGTTGCGATCCACAGGCTTCCACTGGAATCGCGCGCCATCGCGCCCACCAGATCGCTGCCCAGCCCGTTCTCCTGTGTGTAGATCTCCTTTTGCGTGGGGTTTCTTCCACCGTGAGGAAACGTCCAGTGCGCCAGCCCACGCCGTGTTCCGATCCACAGAGAACCATCGGCATCCAACAGTAGCGAGCGGATGAAGTCATCGGGCAACCCATCCGCCGAGGAAAACGAATCCACCGCGCTTCCGCGAATGCGATTCAACCCATCCGGTGTGCCCACCCACAACTCGCCGTTCTTTCCCGCAGCCAGCGACAGAATCACATCGCTCAACAACACGTCGCGCACAGCGTACGTCGTCGCCATCCCCGGCACGTTGACGCTGCGCCGCACCTCATTCAAGCCCCCGCCATTCGTCCCCACCCAGATGGTTCCCGCACTGTCCTCCACCACCGTCGACGTCAGATCCGACGAAAGCCCCTCGCGGGTTCCGATGTTGTGGAACCGTGCATCGCGCAGCGCCTGCAGGCCGTCCGTCTCGGTACCCACCCACAGGTTGCCCTCGCGATCTTCGAGAAGAGACAACACCGAAGCTCCAGCGAGCACATCCGTCGCTGCGAGCAGCTGCACCTTGCCGTTCAGCCAGCGCGCCAGTCCTCGATTCGTGCCGATCCACAAAGAGCCCTCGCTATCCGTGTAGAGCGCCTGCACTCGGGTACCGGGCAACTCGCGTCCTACAGCGAAGCGCGCCTCTGTCTTGCCATTTCGACCGATCGTCAGAGTTGTGGTTGTCGCATGAGCCCACGCGCCATTGGGTAGATTCGAAGCGAAGCGGTTTTGCGTGTTCGACCTCAAATCGTCGGATGCGTCCACCGGTACAAACCGGTCACTCTTCCAGTCAGCGCTTCCGCCTTGGGTTGCTGCCCATACTGATCCATCGGGATTCTGGGCAAGCCCGCGCACTTCGTTCCCCGGCAACCCATCGCGCGTTGTGAAGGTCGTGACTGACCCATCCTTCATCCGCGCCAGCCCTTCCCGAGTCCCCACCCACAGCGCCCCATCGCTTGTTGCCAGCAGGCAGCGCACATCCCCACTGGGGATCGCCGGTTGCGAACGAGGGTCCAACACCAGAAAAGAAACCCCGTCGAATCGCACCAGCCCGCTCTCCGTCCCAAGCCACACAAAGCCATCGCGCGTCTGCGCCAGGGCATGCACGCTGTTCTGCGGCAGACCGTTTTCCATCGCCCACGACTGGCGCCCGTATTCAGGCAGCGGCGTCGTTGGCTCCAGCGCCCACCCGGCCCCTCCAGAAGCAAGTCCGAGCGTCACCACCAGACAGCAGCTCCAACGGCGGAACCGCCAATATCTGCTGTGAACTCCCGGATTGGATTGAGCCTCGTTCAAGAGCACGCGCGCCGTTCGACCTTCGCAAACCACTCTGCTAGGGAGCAGTCTTCGCATATCCACACTAATGCGGATGGGTCGGATTTGCCACAAACACCGGGACTTGCAGCCCCGAGAGAGCCCATTTCTCCACCGGATGATGGAGCCTGCGGTCATTCGATGTACGCAAGACAGAGAACCGTCGGCCCTCTACGCTGTTCTTGTCTCCTGAATTGCCAATACATCACGGCAAAATACTCCCGGGTGGCTCCTCTTAAGGACGCCACCCGCTTCTTTTGGGCGCCCTTGGCAATTCCGATTCCAAACACGCCATGAACCCTTCCCATTCCGGGCCCCCGCACATGACCTTCGGGTGCAATCTACCGCCTTTGTAGCATTCCCTCAGTGTGTTACCCAGCCTAAGATCAGGTCAATATCTATACCCATTGCAGGAGTACCTCTATGGGATTCGCACGTTTTGCGCCTTCGGCGCGTCTTTGCCTGGTCCTTTCTGTGTTCCTGCTCCCTCTGGGAGCCCGCGCTGCCAGTCCCTCCACAGATGCATCGAGGATTGCGCCCTTCGCCTCGGCAACAGATGCCAGCGCTGCCAAGATCGTAAGCCTCATGCGGGCTGACAGTTACAACTTCCTCAACACCAAGTCGCCCACCGTGTGGATGATCCCCTTCAACGGCGATCACCTGAAGGACATCCGGGTCGTCGTCACCGTAAAAGATGGCACCATGGTCGTCTTCGCCACTATCGTCAGGGGCCAGCAACTGCCCATGACGACCGACTTCATGCGCACTCTGCTCGAGCAGAATCACGAGCTCGACCGCGTGAAAATTGGCTACGACCACGAAGGCGATCTCTCCGTGCGCATCGACGGCAGCGTACGCGTCATGGACGCGCCTGAACTGCGCGAGATCGTCAATCAGGTGCGCAACGCCTCGGACGAGGTGTACGGCATGATCGAGCCCAGCCTCCTGCAATAGCGAACGCGTCCTCTCCGGCGTGGGGAAAGGACGCTCCATGCGATGGTCTGCTAGCCTTCTGTTCGCATGGACACCGCAAACATCCGTCTTGAAAAACGCCCGCCTCTCGCAGTCATCACCCTCGACCGTCCCAAGGTCCTGAACGCTCTGAACGCAGCCACTCTCGCCGAACTGGACGCGGTCCTCGACGACGTCGCCGCCGACTCCTCGATCCGGGTCGTTCTCTTGACCGGCGCCGGTGACCGCGCCTTCGCAGCCGGCGCCGATATCCGCGAGCTGGCCCCACTCACGGCCGACGAAGGACGCAAATTCGCTCTCCGCGGCCAGGCCGTCTTCCGCAAACTTGAAAAGCTGGGCAAACCGGTGATCGCCTGCATTCACGGCTTCGCCCTGGGCGGCGGCTGCGAGCTGGCGATGGCCTGTACCCTGCGTCTAGCTGCCGACAACGCGCGCCTCGGTCAGCCAGAAGTCAAACTCGGCATCGTCTGTGGCTACGGCGGCACGCAGCGGCTGCCTCGGTTAGTGGGTCGCGGAGCGGGATTGAAGCTTCTCCTCACCGGCGCCGTCATCGACGCCCACGAAGCCTTGCGCATCGGCCTTGTTGACGAGGTCATGCCCGCCGATCAACTCATGTCGCGCGCCGAAGCTCTCGTTCTCGAAATCGTCGCCAACGCACCCCTTGCCGTTGCCGCAACTCTGCGGGCAGTCGACGAAGGGCTCGATCTCCCCCTCGATGCTGCTCTCGACCGCGAAGCCGCCTCCTTTGGCCACCTCTGTGGCACTGCCGACAAGGACGAAGGCGCCGAGGCTTTTCTGGCTAAGCGTCCGCCCGCCTGGACCGGCCGCTAATTGGTGTTCGCACGATTGGGTCGGATGGCCCTCCGTCGCGGTGCGCAAACCTGCCCGGCTGCTATCCTTGGAGTGTGATTCAGGGAGTCAGAATCAAGGGATACGCGGCCATGGCACTGCTGTTGTCGGTTGCCGTCACCGCTTGCCATAAAGAAGAACAAGCCGTCGTCGGCGTCGCGCAAAAGGCCGCGAATGCAGAGCGTCAGGCCCAGGCAAACGCCACTCTGCGCGACCAGCAGCGCACTGAGCTGGCCCGCATTCCTTTGCCCACCAAGAGTCTCTACATCGACATTCGTGAGCCCGGCGCGTGGGCCAACCCGTTTCTCTCCGTCGAGGCCGACACGCTCGATCTCCGCGTCAATCTCGCCGACGCCAATCCGAGCAATGTAGGGCAGGGAACCATGCTCCGTCCCGCCGGTGCCCGGCGTCAGGAGATCCAGCTTCGTCCCGCCGAGCTCGCCGAGGCAGTCGTCGCACTTCCACCCAGCGCATGGCGGTATGGGCGGGTCATCGCCGTGGCCGAGGCGCCCGGCGCCGCTCCGAAAGATCGCCCGAAAATTCGTCGCAACGTCGAGGCTGCCATGCAGCAGCTCAACGACCTCGGCATTCTTGTCGAAGAGTGGCCTTCGCGGTAATTGGGCGAGAAACAGAAGGGCTCAATGCGAAATGCCGAGTTCCTGGTCGTTGCAACATTCCTGGCAGCCGCTTTCTGGTGGTGTCCCATCTGCGCGACGCCCAGCCTTGATCTTCCATTCTGGATCCCGTTAGTGCTCACTCCATTGTGGATGGCGTTCGCCACGATCCTTTGTGGCGGGCGCTGGGGCCGCATTACCCTGGCCTGCACCTTCGGGTCGACAGGCGGGATGATCGCGGGTTTTACGATCTTTCCTACAAGCGATATATCGCAGCCTCCTATGAACCACTTGTAATCGCGGTCGGAACCCCCGTGATCTTCGTGATCGCCCTCATACCCGGCTTGATCGCTCGAAGAACCTCCGTGCAGCGCAAGAGCCAACGAAGTGTCCTTTGGGTTCTTTTGTCCTGCATGTTTGTCCTCGGGCCCGTTACATTGGCTCTGACTCCACCGCTTGTCGCTGCCAGAATCAAGCGGAACGACAAGGCGGCCCAAGAACGCTTCGTGGCTTTGAAAAGCGCTGTAGAAAAAACCGCAGTCGAAGCCGGAAGCCCCGATCTCATCTGCGATGGAGCGGCTATCGAGCGCCACTACTCTGGCCGGCCTTTCAGTGACAGCGACTGGCGTTACATTGCGGGCAATTGCGTGAAAGAGGACGGCTATTCCTTCGGCATCTGGTGCCACCAACAAGGCGGATACACGATCGACGCGTTCCCCGAGGTACCAGTCGGCTATGGCTCGCGGCACTTCTGCACAGATGAAACAGGAAAATTCGGTTGCGGCATGGAGCAGAGATATCCTCGCGAGGCCTGTACCGCTTGCCTTCCTATAGGCGCATCCGCCGGTCTTTGAGAGTTGAGCGAAGAACCGCCCGTTACGCCCTTCTCTTCGCGGGCTGCATCTCGATCACCTGCTGCCCGGACTCCGGGTTCGTCGCCAATTGCAGAAACTGCTCTGCGGCCATCGGCCTTCCGAACAAGAAGCCTTGCAGAGAAGTGCAACCCAGACGGCTCAGGAATCCACGCTGCTCCGTCGTCTCCACTCCCTCGGCCACGATCCGTAAATTAAGAGTCTGGCCGAGCGCCACAATCGCGGCGATGATCGCCGCATCTTCCGTGTCATGGGCCAGGTCGCATACGAATCCGCGATCGATCTTGAGCTCACTCGCTGGAAGCCTTTTCAAATACAGAAGACTTGAATACCCCGTGCCGAAATCGTCGATCGAGATCTCCACGCCCATCTCGTGCAGCTTCTGCAGAATGGATAGGCTGGCATGAACGTCCCGCATGGCCGTCGTTTCGGTGATCTCCAGCGTCAGGCAACGCGGTTCCATTGCATGGCGATCCAGCGTGTCGCGCACCATCTGAATGAGCCCAGGGTGATTGAACTGCACCGCCGATAGGTTGACCGCGATCCGCCAGTCCGTAAAGCCCGCTTCGTGCCATGCGCGCATCTGCCGGCACGCTTCATTCAGTACCCACTCTCCAATCGGAACGATCAAGCCGGTCTTCTCGGCTGCGGGTATGAATAGATTAGGTGGAACCATTCCGCGCGTCGGGTGATTCCAGCGCAACAGAGCCTCCGCGCCCCGGATCGCGCCGCTCTGCGCATCGATGGTGGGCTGATAGTAAAGCACCCACTCATTCCGCTCATGCGCATTGCGTAGGTCGTTCACCAGCTGCAGCTCCTTCTGCGCATCGTCGTTCATCGACGTGTCAAAGAAGCAGTACGTATTCCTTCCCATCGCTTTGGCGTGATACATCGCGGCGTCCGCATTGCGTAGCAGATCCTGGCTCTCATGGCCTGCTCCGTCGAAGACCGCGATTCCGATGCTTACCGAGACGCGCACTTCATGTCTGGCAATGGCGAAGGGCTTTGCAATCTCTTCCACCAGCTTTCCCGCAAGACTCGCTGCGTCCGCCGGCTCGCTTGCGTTGGCCAGAAGAACAAACTCATCCCCGCCGATTCGCGCCAGCGTATCGCGCGCGCGAATGCCTGCACGAATGCGATCCGCAACCTGGAGCAGCAGGAGATCCCCGGCGTGATGGCCAAACGCGTCGTTCACCTGCTTGAAACCGTCCAGATCGAGCGACAGTACGGAGAAACGCTTCGACTCGCGCTTCGCGTTCTGCATCTCTTGCTCCATGCGGTCTTCGAGCAGAGCACGATTCGGCAGCTTCGTCAGGGTGTCGTGCAGCGCAAGGAACTGGAGCTCCTGATTGGCATACGCCAGCGAGGAAGCAAGCGATGCCGTCCGCGCCTCCAGACGCAGATCGAGCATCGAGGCGATCAGCGCAATCGAAAGAGCGGCAAGTGCGAAGACCAGGACTACCGGCGCCAGTTGCGACGGAGCAAGGCCTTCATGTGCCATGGCACACGTGCTGTTCGCCGGGAATCTTGCGGCTGCCATGCCCGTGTAATGCATTCCCGCGATCGCAAGACCCATCACCAGCGCAGCTCCCACGCGGAAGAACCTGGTCTTCGACGAGAGTTCGCGCAGACGGAAGGCGATCCACAAGGCGGTTCCTGAAGCAAAAATCGCAATCAGAATCGAGAGGACGACCAGCGACGGTACGTACTGAATGCGCGGCGTCATACGCATCGCTTCCATGCCCGAGTAGTGCATGGCAGCCACGCCAGTTCCCATGAGAACCGCGCTGATACAGAGACGGCGCGCCGAGAACTTCTTTTGACAGACCACCCATAAGGCAAATGCCGAAGAGGCGATGGCCATCAGCAATGAAAGAAACGTAATCGTGGGGTCATAGCCCATCGGTATCGGCAGGTTGAAGGCCAGCATCCCGAGGAAGTGCATTGCCCAGATACCGATGCCCATGGCGACGGAGCCGCCAAGCAGCCACGCTCGCGCAATTTGACCCTGCGCCGAGCGGACACGACCCGCCAGGTCCAGCGCCGTGTAAGACGCTAAGACTGCGACAACCAGCGACGCCAACACGAGCCACGTGTTGTAGCTTCCTGTGAGCAAACTGCTGCGCTCCTAACTATGAAGTCGTCTTGCTCAGGAAAACAGCTCTGAAACTCGTCGTTCGTGCGGCATCAGCGTAAGGAACTTCGCAATCGAGGTCAGACCAGTGCCTGCATAAAAGATAAAAGATATTGGCCTGCTAAATCTGCCCGTCCCCATCTTTGGTGTGATCCCTAAAGTAATGGTGCACCTCGATTTCTGCTTGCAACGGAGGACGGTCGATGCAAGAGAGAAACAGATTCATCCTTGAAGAAGAGACTTATGCAAGTAGTCAATGTATCGACCCCTCCCTATGCCGAAGCCGCCAACTCGATTCCTGTCTTCCCTGGCTCACTCCCGGCATCCCAACCGCAGAGGAGGCGGAACTGCTCCAACGTCCCATCCGGCCCAGCTGCGCTATCGCAATTCCTGATGCACTGGATCCCGGAGCCGCTCAATCCACGTCGCCGCGGCCTTCAAGGCTCTGCGACTCTGCGTTGAATCCAAAAGGCCCCAGCAACTCCGGAATTGCCGTACCATTCCTCTGTGAACTCTGCTTCGTTTCCGATCCTCAACAACTTCAAGCCCCTTGATCATGAAAGCTTTGCCGCCCATCGCGAGCTTGAAGCAAAACTGAAAGCGGCGCTGCGCGGCGACGTGCTCTTCGATCTCGGGTCGCGGGCGCTTTATGCCGCCGATGCGTCCAACTACCGCCAGCTCCCCATCGGCGTCCTCTATCCCCGAGATGCTGCCGACGTCGCAAGCGCTCTCGCTGCCTGCCGATCGACCGGAGCCGCCGTACTCCCTCGTGGCGGTGGAACAAGCCTTTCTGGCCAGTGTGCCAACGTTGCCGTTGTCTTCGATTTCTCCCGTTACATGCACAGCCTCACGTCAATCGATCCGGAGGCGAAGCTGGCGACCGTCCAACCCGGCATCGTTCTCGACCGCCTGCGCGACGCCGCCGAGCAGTTCCACCTGACTTACGCGCCCGATCCGGCGACTCACTCCCGTTGCACCCTCGGCGGCATGATCGGCAACAACAGCTGCGGCGTGCATGGCCTCCTCGGTGGAAAGACAGTCGACAACGTCGAGTCCCTCGACATCGTCCTTTATGACGGCACCCGTATGAGCGTCGGCCAAACCACACCCGATGAACTGGGGCGCATCATCCGAGCCGGAGGCCGCAAAGGAGCGATCTACGCAGCTCTGGCGCGACTGCGCGATCGCTACGCCGATCTGGTCCGCGAGAAATTTCCCCGCATCCCTCGCCGCGTCTCCGGGTACAATCTCGACGAATTGCTCCCCGAGAACGGTTTTCACGTTGCGCGCGCGCTGGTCGGCAGCGAGGGCACTTGCGCCACCGTCGTCTCTGCCACGCTGAATCTCACGGCCAGTCCTCCCCAGCGCGTGCTTGTGGTTCTCGGATTCCCCGACGGCTTTCTCGCCGCCGACGCCGTGCCGCTCGCCCTCGAGCACCACCCCATCGGTCTCGAAGGATTCGATCATCTCCTCGTCGAATTCATGCGCCGCAAAGGTCTCGCCCTGAAGGAGCTCGACCGCCTTCCTCCGGGAATCGGTTTTCTCCTCGTCGAGATGGGTGCATGGACCGCGGAAGAAGCGCGCTTTAAAGCCCAGGCGCTGGTCCACGACTGCGTCAATTGGACTGTCGCACCTGTCGCCCACATCTGCACGCCGGAGGAAGCTGCGAGCGTCTGGTACGTGCGCGAGTCCGCTCTCGGCGCCGTCGTCTGCGTGCCGGGCGAGCCCGACCGCTTCGAAGGCTGGGAAGATGCCGCCGTTCCTCCCGACCAACTCGGGGCTTATCTGCGCAGCATCGCCGCGCTCATGACCGAGTACGGATATCGCAGCCCGCTCTACGGTCACTATGGACAGGGCTGCGTCCACATGCGTATCAACTTCGATTTCCATTCAGAAAAGGGTCTCCGCGACTTCCGCGAGTTTCTCGATCGCGCCACCGATGTTGTCCTGCACTTCGGCGGATCGCTCAGCGGCGAACACGGCGATGGCCAGGCCCGCGCCGCCCTGCTTCCCAAAATGTTCGGTCCCGATCTCATGCAGGCCTTCCGCGAGTTCAAGGCTGTTTGGGATCCCGACAATCGCATGAATCCGGGCAAACTCATCGATGCGGTGCGCGTCTACGATCCGCTGGAAAATCTTCGCTACCTGACGCCGCCCACAGATGAACCCAATCCCAATGCACATGATGCTGAACTTGGCATTCCGCCTGAACGCCATGAACTGAACTTCGCCTTCTCCCACGACGACGGTTCCTTCGCCCACGCCGCCGAACGCTGTGTCGGCGTCGGTGCTTGTCGTAAAACTGTCGGCGGTGTCATGTGCCCCAGCTACCGCGCCACCGGCGAAGAGCAGCACTCCACTCGCGGCCGCGCTCGTCTACTCTGGGAAATGCTCGTTGGTTCGCTCCGTGAAGAGGGTTTCCGCAGTAAGTCTGTCCATGAAGCGCTCGACCTCTGCCTCAGTTGCAAAGCCTGCAAGTCCGAGTGCCCGGTGCAGGTCGACATGGGTGCTTACAAGTCCGAGTTTCTCGCGCAACATTACAAGGGCCGTTTGCACCCGCTGCATCACTACATCTTCGGCTTTGCCGACAAGCTCGCGCACTGGGGTTCGCGAACACCCTCGCTGACCAACGCGATCCTCAACGGCCCTCTCACCAGCCCTCTCGTCAAGACCATCGTCGGCATCGCACAGGCAAGGGAACTGCCTCGCCTGGCTGCGAGGACGTATACGAAGTCTGCTCCCAGGACTTCATCGCGCGAAGCGCGGTCGCCTGAACTGCCACTCCCGCAGCTGGCCGCACCGCAGGTGGTCTTGTGGCCCGATACCTGGAACAACTACTACCACCCGCAAACGCTCGTCGCCGCGGAATCTCTCCTCAGCCGCGCCGGCTTCAATGTGCAATGCCCGCAGGGCCATATCTGCTGTGGGCGTCCACTCTACGACTTCGGCTTTCTCGGCGCCGCGCGCAACTATCTTGCCGCGGTCCTCGATCGCATGATTCCGCAGATCGACGCCGGGCTGCCCTTCATCTTTCTCGAGCCCAGCTGTGCCAGCGTCTTTCGCGATGAGTTACAGGAGCTCTTCCCCAACGATCCCCGCGCGCGCCGCCTAAGAGATCGAGTCTGGCTCCTTGCCGACTTTCTCGCCGAGAAAACCCCCAACGTCGCCGCCGGAACGCTGGTGGGCCAGCGCGTCCTCATACACGGCCACTGCCATCACAAGGCGGTCTTCGGCGGACCAGCGAGCGAAATCTCTCTCTTGCGCAGCGCCGGCGCCATCGTCGAGCCTATTCAGGCCGGCTGCTGCGGCATGGCAGGGCCCTTCGGCTTCGAACGTGACAAATACGAAGTCTCCACAACCATCGCGCAAGACGGTCTGCTGCCCGCCATCCAGGCGGCCGATCCCGAAACCATCATCGTCGCCGACGGCTTCAGCTGCCGCGAGCAGATCGCCCAGCTCGGTCACAAACACGCACTGCACTTCGCCGAAGTCCTCGCCGGACAGCCTTCAACTCCCGAACCCTGAACCCGCGCATCCCCCTGCGCTACCATAGAGCTTCAACCCTCGAGGCTGCGCATGTTCGTCATCGTCTGGCACTTTGAGATTGCCGAAGAGAAGATCGCCGCGTTTGAGGCTGCCTATGGTCCTCACGGTCCATGGGCCGAGCTCTTTCGCAAAGCTTCCGGCTACCAAGGCACCGAGCTGCTTCGCGAAGCGTACGCCACAGGCAGATACCTGACCATCGACCGCTGGGACAGCGAAGCATCCTTCCGCGCCTTCCGCAAACAGCACGATGCCGACTACGAGGCTCTCGATCGGTCGTGCGACGACTTGGTCAGCCGCGAAACCCGCATCGGCGCCTACACCGTCTGAGGCGAGCCTGCGTAAGCGGGTCTCGCGAATCTGAAATTGGCCTCATTGCCGCCGTCAGTGCCCGCCTTCCACCTGGGGCCGCGCATAGTAGCCCGCCGTCGTGCGCACCTTCACGTCGGTCTTGTCCACCTGCACCTGCAGTGCGTGATATTCGTTGGGCCGATCCCCAGGGACAGCTGCAAAGGTCAGTTCGTATCCGCCGCTCGCATCGCGTACCGCAGAGTTCAGATCGCCGGCAATGTCCTTTCCATTGATTAGCACCTGGCCGCCCGAGTGTTCCGCCAGAACCTGCAGAGCGAGATTGGGATACCCCGCATTCTTGGAAAGTGCAACCGGCTTCAGATAGCCCTGGTAAAGAAACGGATTCGTCGCCCCCAATTCGCGCGGCTCGAGACAGTAGAGAGTCGTCCGTGTGGCACGTAAGTTGTTTGTGAGTTCGACCAGCGAGTTGAAAACCCACACGCGCTGCTTCATGTCTTCCTGGTCCCCCGCCGTCGGCAGCAGCGGCCAGCCCGGGCTGATCACCAGGAAAAGCTTGCGGCCCGGCAGCGTCGCTTCATACGAAACCAGCTGGCTCAGTTGATTGAGCGATGTCTCCAAACGCTCCGCCGCGCCGTAAAAACCGGCATCGTCTCGGATCGAGCGCAGTTCTGTTTGCAGCTTGTCAAACGCCGTCAGGAGCACACCCCCATCCAGCGACGACACCCTTTGCGCTTTCACTCCTTTGTCAGCGAAGATCGCGATCGATGTCGGATGAGAGAGCTTGCCCCCGTCCTGCTTCAGAAACGTCTCCAGTTGCTGCCGTTCCCAGGCAACCTGAGTGAAACCTGTATTGATCATGTCGACGATGACCACAATGTGCGCCGGATCGCCCGATGAACTTTCCGCGTCGAGCGCTCGGAAACCAATCAGCTTCTGTGGATCGCGATTGTCGAGCACCGTGAAGTTGCCGGCTTGCAAGCCCTCCACCGGGTGCCCGAGTGGGTCGGACACCGTGACGTCGATCGTGATGCGGTTTCCATCGATCGCAGCACTGTCCGTCTGCGACCGCGTCTGCACCGCCGGACTTCGATCCTGGGCTAGAGCGTTATTTCCCAGACAGAACAGAGTCAGCCACAGTCCGGCGGTACACCCGGCAAGAGTCACTTTTGACCGTTCGAAGGAATCCATCGAAGCCCCCCTGAATCGACATCGAGCCTATCTCCAGAAGCTTACTTGCGAGTCCCTGTGACATTCACCACGATGTTTACTCTTTTTCTCCTTTTCTTCGCTTTTTCCCGTTTTGCACGTGTCGCATCCTGCTACAATCCCCTCGAATGAGTAGAAGCCGCCGCGTGTTTTCTGCCCAAAAACCAAAAAGTCGCGCCTGGCGAGCCATTTCAGAGGAGTTTCGCCATGCCAGTTCTCGATGAGCGCGCCAAAGCTGTAGAACTCGCCCTTTCACAGATCGAAAAGCAGTTCGGCAAGGGATCCATCGTCCGCCTCGGCTCCAAAGAGGCCCTGCTGCCCATCGCCGTCATCTCGACCGGCTCCATCAGCTTCGACGCCGCCCTGGGAGTGGGCGGTCTTCCCCGCGGTCGTGTCACTGAGGTCTTTGGTCCTGAGTCTTCGGGCAAAACCACCATCACCCTGCAGGTCATCGCCGAGGCCCAGCGCCACGGCGGCTTGGCAGCCTTTGTCGACGCGGAGCACGCCCTCGATCCTGCTTACGCGCGCAAGCTCGGCGTAGATATCGACAATCTGCTGGTCTCCCAGCCCGACTCCGGCGAGCAGGCCCTCGAAATCACTGAAGCGCTGGTCCGCTCTGGTGCCATCGATGTCCTTGTAGTCGACTCGGTTGCCGCGCTCGTCCCCAAGGCCGAATTGGACGGCGAAATGGGCGACTCGCACATGGGTTTACAGGCCCGCCTCATGTCGCAGGCCCTCCGCAAGCTCACCGGCACGGTCTCCAAATCCCGCACCGCGCTGATCTTCATCAACCAGATCCGCGAAAAGATCGGCGTCATGTTCGGTAATCCCGAAACTACCACCGGCGGCCGCGCCCTCAAGTTCTACTCCTCGGTCCGCGTCGACATTCGCCGCATCGCTGCCGTCAAAGAAGGCGATACCGTCGTCGGCTCCCGCACCAAAGTCAAGATCGTCAAGAATAAGGTCGCCGCACCGTTCCGCGAGGCCGAGTTCGACATCCTCTACGGCGAAGGCATCAGCCGCGAAGGCGATGTGCTCGATCTCGCTGTCCTCCACAACATCGTCGAGAAGTCCGGCGCCTGGTATAGCTACAGCAGCGAGCGCATCGGCCAGGGCCGCGAAAACACTCGCACCTTCCTCAAGGAAAATAAGGACATCTTCGCCAAGATGGACGCCGAAGTCCGCAAAAAGCTCGGGATCGGCGCCGCCGCTGTGGCCGCCGAAGTACCTGAAGTCCCGGTGGCCGGTCCCGCGGAAGCCAAAGAAGCTGTCCGCGTCCGCAAAGGCTGAGAACTCCGGCGCTCCAAACCGCGCACTCTCATTGTGATCGGCAGGGGTCTCTCTTCTTCGGCTCGCACATCTCGAGGCGGCTTCGCGAGTGCGCTCCTGCTGCACTACACTTGATCTGCGCATGAAGATCGTCCTCCGAGCGGCGTCGCGGATATTCCTGCGGGGGACTCTTGCGGTTCTTGCACTCGCCTGCTCGTGCACGTCCCTCGGTGCGCAAAGTCCTCCGCCGCCAGCCGTCTCTGCGCCGGTGCCCCAGACCAGCCAGCCGCCCGCCGACTTTCGCGCGACCCTCAACCTCAACGGCCCATGGCGCTTTCAAATCGGCGACGATCTCGAGTGGGCTGAGACTGCCTTCGACGACTCCAAATGGCAGACCATCACCCTGGGCGACTCTCTTACCTCTCAGGGCACCGACGCCTACACCGGCTACGCCTGGTATCGCCTGAAGCTGCAGCCCGAGCAACTCACACGGCTCAACACCGCCAACCAACCGCTTGAACTGTTGCTCTCCAGCGACTCCATCGGCCAGCTCGATGTCTTTGTGAATGGCGTCGAAGCCGGCCACACGCGCGGCATGACTGAAAGTCCCGCAATGTATCGGTCCCCACCTTTCTTTGCGTCGCTCTCCAGCGTCGATCTCAAACACCCTGTCGTGATCGCGATTCGCTCGTGGGCCGGCTCGCCGGTCACGATTAGCCGAGGCCTTCTCGCCCGCGTTGAGCTTGGCGCATACGACGACATCGCCGGCCGTCTCGCCACGTCGGTCGACAGCCAGTGGAACGAGCGCGTCACTGCCCCCGTGGTCGTCACCTTTCTCTTCCTTTGCGTCGCTCTTCTCGGTGCCGCGCTGTATTGGTCCCAGCGCCATCACTCCGAGTACCTCTGGCTCGTTCTGCTCTGTCTCTCTGTCGCAGCCGGCGGCGTGGCGGAGGCCGCCTTCGGTCTGGGCGCTCTCTCCGCTTCGCCTTATCACATCCTCGCCGGCGTGTTCGGCCGCATCTTCATGGCCGTCACGCTCGAATTCGTTCTGCGTTTCACGGCTACTCCGCCGAGCCGCCTCGTCCGCGGCGTGCAGATCGGCGTGCTCCTACTGCCGATCCTCGCCATCACTGGCTTGGAACAGGTCTATGAGACTTTCTCAGTTACCGCTGAAGTCGTCTTCTGCGCTCTGGTCTGCGTGCTGCTCTTCCGCGCCTGGCGCCGCGGCCGTCAGGAAGCCGGCATCATGCTCCTGCCCTTCTTCCTCGCTGCCATCGCCGACTCGGCCGACACCATTGTCGACTACGCCGCGAGCCGCCACTGGCTGCCGGAAGCCTTCGCTTCGCATCACTTCCATCTCGGCCCGATCGCGTTTGATACCGGCGCCATCGCCTATATCGTCTTCCTTGCCAGCCTCGTCGCCGTAATCCTCTACCGCTTTATCCGGGTCAGCGAAGTCGAGCAGCGCTCCACCGCCGAGATCTCCGCCGCGCGCAGCGTGCAGGCCTTGCTCATTCCCACGCAGCTCCCATCGAACAAGAACTTCATGCTCGAAAGCGCCTACCTGCCCGTCAACGGCGTCGGCGGCGACTTCTTCCAGGTCCTCCCGCTCAAAGACGACTCCCTCCTCATCGTCGTCGGCGACGTCAGCGGCAAAGGCTTGCAGGCTGCCATGAACTCCAGCACCCTTGTCGGCGCACTGCGCAATGAGCTCTCGCACGATCCCGCCACCGTCCTCGAGCATCTGAATCATGTGTTGCTCGGCGCCGTCGCTTCGCCCGGTCAGGTTCCCGAACTCGACGCGGCGCCCTGCTTCGCCACCTGCCTCTGCGCCCGTGTCTATCCCGACGGAACGCTAACCATCGCCAACGCCGGCCATCTGAGTCCCTATCGCGATGGCCGTGAACTCGAACTGCCACCCGGCCTGCCGCTAGGCGTCATCGCGGACTCCCACTACGAGCAGGCCACCTTCCAGCTCAACCGAGGCGACCGCCTCGTCTTCCTCTCCGATGGAGTCGTCGAAGCAACCAACTCCGAGGGCGAACTCTTCGGCTTCGAGCGCACCCAGCAGGTCAGCCACGAGCCGGCACGCTACATCGCGCAAACCGCAAAACACTTCGGCCAAACCGACGACATCACCGTCGTCTCTCTCTACATCGCCTCGCGGACCGCGCATCCCGCCAGCCAGGCCCTCCAAACCACCTGATCACGGCTGCGTTCGCTAGTCCCTAGTCCCTCAGTGCCTTCGTCCATGCTTCCCACTGTAGAATCCTCCTGAGCCTTCCATGAGCGTCCGCGGCCTCTATCCCGGCACCTTCGATCCGCCTACCAACGGACACATCGATCTAATCCAGCGTGGCGCCAAGCTCTTCGAACATCTCACCGTCGCCATCCTCAAGAACCCCGTCAAGAATCCGCTCTTCACCCTCGAAGAACGCGTCGAAATGCTACGCGAGTCCACCGCCGCTCTGGGAAACGTTTCGGTCGCCACCTTCGATGGGCTCATGGTCGAGTTCGCACGTCACCTCGGCGCTACCGCCGTCCTGCGTGGCATCCGCGCCATCTCCGACTACGAGCACGAATTCCAAATGGCTCTGATGAATCGCCGCCTCGCCCCCGAAATCGAGACCGTCTTCCTCCAGCCCGCCGGCCGCTACTCATTCGTCAGCTCGCGCATGGTCAAGGAGGTCTTCGGCTTTGGCGGTGACGTCACCGGCCTTGTTCCGCCCAACGTCCTCAAGCGCCTCCGCACCCGCATCAACGGCGGTTAGCTTCTGCCCATGTCGCTTACGGAACCATTCCTCGACACCTCCACCCGCGACCTGCCCGTCCGCGGCTTCCTCTATCGCCCCGATACGCCCAGTGGCGACTGCCTCATCCTCACCCACGGCGCCGGCTCCAACTGCCGCACACCCCTGCTCGTCGCGCTGGGCGATGCGTTCTGCGCCTCCGGCCTGACAGTTCTTCGCTGCGATCTAGCCTTCCGCCAGTTGCGTCCCACCGGCCCGCCACCACCCCGAAGCGCCGAAAGCGACCAGGCCGGACTCCGCGCCGCCGTCTCCGCGATGCGGTCCAAAACCACCGGCCGCATCTTCCTCGGCGGCCACTCCTATGGTGGCCGCCAGGCTTCGCTCCTCGTTGCCTCCGACCCCACGCTCGTCACCGCGCTCCTTCTGCTCTCGTTTCCACTTCACCCCCCACAGAAGCCGGATGAGCTGCGCTCAAAGCACTTTCCCGACCTGAAGACCCCCGCCCTCTTCGTCCACGGCGAACGCGACGGCTTTGCTACGCAAGCCGAAATCGAATCCGCACTCCAACTGATCCCCGCGCACACGCGACTGCTCTCGGTCCCTGCGGCAGGGCACGAGCTCCTCAGCGCGCGCAATCGCCGCGAACTTCCACCTCAGATTGTCAGTGAGTTTCTCGCGTTCACCGATCCAACCAACGCGAGCTAGTCAGCTACTTGGTTGCGTTCAGCGTCCGCAACTCCTCGTCCACTACTTCTCGCGGCAGCGGCGCGTAGCCCAGCGCCGAGCAGTCGCGCTGACCGTAGATCAACGCCCAGCGAAACAGATCCTGCAGGACAGCGTGTTTCGCAGGACTCGATGACTCCGCCGGCATCACCAGCCAGGTGAATGCCGAGATGGGGTAGGCAAATCGAGCCGCCGAATTGGTGATCCTTGGATCGTGACCGGCAGACAGAACCACGCCCTTTGCGGCTTCCGACACACTGTCCAGATCGGCGCGCACAAATTCGCCTGCTCGATTACGCACCGATCCGTAGGCCAGCCTGTGCTGAATCGCATACGTCAGTTCAACATACCCAATTGAATTCGGCGTGTTCAACACGGCTTCCGCCACGCCGTCGTTGCCCACCGCGCCCCTCCCCACCGGCCAGCGCAGCGTCGTACCTCGTCCCACCGCCGAGGCCCATGCCGGACTCACCTTCGTTAAGTAGTCGCTCCACACCCACGTCGTTCCGCTGCCATCGGAGCGATGAATCACCGTGATTGGCGCACTCGGCAGATCGATTCCCCTGTTCCACTGCCTCAGAGCCTCATCGTTCCACTGCTTCGCCCGCCCAAGAAAAATATCCGCCAGAGTGTCCGGGGTAAAGCGCACGTCCTGGGTCACGCCGCTCAGGTTGTAGATCGGAACGACGGCTCCCAGCACCGACGGAATGCGCTGCAAGTGTTCAGCGGCCGATGTGCCTGCCACGGTTTCCGGCACAACATCCGATCCCGCGAAGTCGATCTCTCCGGCCATCAGTTTGTGCACGCCGGCCTCGGAACCAACAGCTGCGTAGCGAAAATGAACACCCGGGTGAAGCTCTTCGAAGTCCTGAAACCACTTCTGGTAGAGCGGCGCCGGAAACGTCGCACCGGCGGCTGTTAGCTCTGTCGGGGCAAGTGTTGAAGTCGAGGAGGCCGCCGCCTTTGCGCTCGCGGGCTGAGACTCCGCGGCCTCCGTCAGTTGTTTCGCTGCGCGGCTTGCCAGGTTGTCCACGATGTTTGTCCATGCCAGCCTGCCCGGTGTCGCCAGCCACGACCAGAGCGGCTGCCCATCCCGTCCGTTGACCTCGATCGAAAGATAGCCAGCATACACAGCCTGCCGGTCCGATGCCGGAGTGCGCGCACTGATCGAGATATATCCCTTGAGCCAGACTTCACCTGTCCCGTTCAAAACCGCATCCGCGTCCATGGGCGACTGCACAATCTCGAAATGGTCCCGATCGAGATGCCGCAGAAAGCTTCCGCGCAGATGCGCTGCCTCCTGCCCGCCATGAAAATCCGCAACGTACAGCTTCTTCACCTGCGCGAGCGACTCGGCATGCAGCAGGCCGATGCAGCAAAGCCACAGAGGCGCAAGTCGCAGCAGCGTTCTCGGGAGACGCGGAATTTCACGCAGCTTCATGTGCAGACTCATCGGGTTGATCGAAGGACCATACTAAAGCGACAAAAGACCGGCCGCGAGCCTTGATTTTAGCCGCTGGAACGCGCGGATTGCGCAATGTCGCGCTGCATTCATGCTGCTGTAACACGAAACCATCATTGAACGCGGTAGTTTGCTTCCATAGTTGAGAACCAACGTTCAGCGCCGCGGGAGGATCCTAAGCCGGCTCCATACAAAGGAATTCATTATGGCAACTGCCGAAGCAACCCCCATCCTGGCATCCATCGGCGACAACGGCGTTCTCAACGAACGCCTCTCGCCCGAGCTTTCGGAAATCTGGATCGATCGCGATCTCAGCTGGCTCGACTTCAATGAGCGCGTCCTCGCCGAGGCAATGGATGCACGCACGCCTCTGCTGGAACGCGCCAAGTTTCTTGCCATCTTTACCTCCAATCTCGATGAGTTCTTCATGAAGCGGGTCGCCTCTCTGCGCGGCGGAAACAACGAAGAACAGTCCGCGCGTTTCACTCAATTGAGAGACAAGCTGGTGCCGATGCTGCAGCAGCAGGCCCAATGCTTCCGCGACACCATCGTTCCCGGTCTCGCCGCGCACGGCGTCTTTCTCCGTCGCTGGGACGATCTGACCGACGCGCAGCAAGAAGAGGCAGCCCAATACTTCGAGCGCGACATCTCGCCAGCGCTCACGCCGCTCGTCATCAACCCCGAGCATCCGTTTCCATTTCTCTCCAACCTCTCCACGTCGCTCACCTTCCGGCTGCATGATCCCGAACGAGGAGATCAGATGGTCGCGCGCATCAAGATTCCCGGCTCGCTCCGCCAGTGGGTCCCGCTCACCGTCGGTATCGAGTCAGGCAGGCGCCTTCTGGTTCCGCTCTACGAAGTCATCCGTGGCAACATCCACATTCTCTACAACGGCATGACCATCTCCGGTATGACGCTCGTGCGCACCACACGCGACGCCGAGGTCGAGCTGGTGGAAAGCTCCGAGGCGGAAATCCGCCTTCAGGTGCAGGAACAGGTGCGCCAACGGCGCTATGAGCCCGTCTTGCGCCTCGAATTCGGGCCTCACTCCGATACCGGCATTCGCGATACGCTGCGCGATCGTTTCCAACTGTCGCCGCCTGACATCTACGAACTCGACGAGGAAGTCGATTACACCACGCTCTTCGAAATCGCCGGCCTTCCAGTTCCCGAGCTCCGCGATCCCGCGTGGACTCCGCTCGTTCCGCCTGCGCTCGCTGAAGGCTCGATCTTCGCCGCCATTCAAGCCGGCGACCTCCTCGTCCATCACCCCTACGAGAGCTTCGACGCGTCCGTCGAGCACTTCATCAGCTCTGCGGCCGATGATCCCGAAACCGTCGCCATCAAGATGACCGCCTACCGCATCGGCGACGACACCCCGTTTGTCAAATCCCTGGTCCGCGCCGCCGAGCACGGCAAGCAGGTGGCCTGCGTCATGGAGATCAAGGCGCGCTTCGATGAGGAACGCAACCTGCACTGGGCCGCGGAGCTCGAACGGGTCGGCGCCCACGTCACCTTCGGCGTGAGCGGACTCAAGACCCATGCGAAGATCGCGCTCGTAGTCCGCAAAGAAAGTGGCGGGCTGCGCAGTTATGTCCACATTGGCACCGGAAACTACCACGTGAAGACCGCGCGTCTTTACGCCGACTTCGGACTGCTCACTTGCGATCCACAATTGACCCGCGACGTCGTCAATCTCTTCCACTACCTCACCGGCCACGCGCACGCACCCGCCTGTACGTCGCTGCTCGTCGCGCCGTCCACCATGCGGCCCCGCCTGCTCGCGCTCATCAAGCAGGAAATCGTCAACCGCAGGGAAGGGAAGCCCGCCCGCATCGTCGCCAAGATGAATCAGCTCGAAGATCCCGCCATGATTCAGGCGCTTTGCGATGCATCCGCTGCCGGTGTTTCGATCGACCTCATCATTCGCGGTTTTTGCTGCCTGCGTCCCGGCGTGCCGGGACGCACCGAGAACATCCGCATTCGCTCCATCATTGGCCGCTTCCTCGAACACTCGCGCATCTTCTACTTCGCCAACGGCAGCGAGCAGCCCAGTGAAGGGAACTACTTCATCGGCTCCGCCGACTGGATGTTCCGCAATCTCTCCAGACGCATCGAGGTGGTCACGCCGGTGAAAGCGCCCGTCGCTAAAGAAAGGCTCTGGAGAGTGCTAGACACCCTTCTCCGCGACCGCCGCCAGGCCTGGACCCTCGAAGCCGACGGACGCTACATTCAGCTCCATCCGGAAGGCGACGGCGACGGCCCCGAAGTCGTCGGCACGCATCAATCGCTGATGGAGGCCACCCGCAACGCAGTCAACGCACAGTTCTAGCCCGGCCCTCGCCGTCTCGATCTCCACGACTCTGGGTGCCCCAGGTCCGATTTTGGGACCTGGGATGGCAGGCTCGGTCATGTAAGGACCCCTGGTTCCCCCATCCCCCGAAATCTGCAAGAATAGAAGGATCATGACCGTCGCTGCTCCCGCCAAAGTCTTCGCCGACCGTATCGGCCGCATTGAAGTCTCCGCCACCATGGCTGTCGCCGCCGAGGCCGCTAAACTGCGCGCCCAGGGCATCAACCTCGTCGACTTCGGTGCGGGCGAACCGCACTTCCCCACGCCCCGGCACATCAAAGACGCAGCCATCGTCGCCATCGAGGCCAACTTCACCCGCTATACGGTCGTCCCCGGCATCCCCGACGTGCGCAAAGCGATCGTCGAGCGGCACGCCTGCGACTTCGGTTCCGACTACGGCATCGACGAAGCCATCTTCACCACCGGCGGCAAGCACGCGCTCTTCAACACGCTCCAGATCCTCGTCGATCACGGCGACGAAGTGATTCTGCCCGTCCCGTTCTGGGTCAGTTTCAAAGACATCATTCAGTACGCCGGCGGCAAGGTTGTCTTCCTCGAGACCAGTGAAGCCGAAAACTTCCGCATCACCGCCGACGCCATCGAAGCCGCCATCACGCCGCAGACCAAGGCGATCATTCTCAACTCGCCCTCGAATCCTGCCGGCTCCGTCGTCTCCGGCGAAGACCTCGAGCGCATCGTTCACGTCGCACACGAGCGTGGCATCTATCTGCTCCTCGACGAGTGCTACGTCTATCTCAACTACGCGGGCAAAGCCGTCTCCGGTGGTTCCTTCACCTGGGCCAAAGACCACATCGTCGTGCTCGGCTCGCTCTCCAAAACCTACTCTATGACCGGATGGCGTGCCGGCTACGCTCTCGCCGCCAAGCCCGTCATCGCCAATCTCAGCAAGTTGCAGTCGCAGCAGACCTCGAACGCGACCAGCTTCGTACAGAAGGCCGCTATCGCTGCCGTCTCCGGCCCGCAGGACTGCGTCGCCCAGTTCCGCGCCGAGTTCATCGACCTCCGTGACTACATGCTCGCCAAGCTCGCTCAGATTCCCGGAGTCACCTGCACCAAGCCCGAAGGCGCGTTCTACGTCTATCCCAACATCGGGGCCTTCCTCGGCAAGGGGGGCATCCGCACCGCGACCGAACTCGCAGCCAAATTGCTGCACGAAGCGCACGTCGTGACGGTTCCCGGCGAGGCCTTCGGCACCGGCGAGCACATCCGCATCTCCTATCCGGTCACCAAAGAAACCATCGACGAGGGCACTCGCCGCATGTGTGAATTCCTCGGTCGTCTCGCATAGCGCGGAGCCTCATCGATCGCGCGTCGCGCGAAATGCTTGATCCTGCTGGGTGATCGGGCTCACCTGCCCCGCGCTAAATCGTCTCCGGGGCTGGGCAAACCTGCCTTACGTCGATTAGGATGGGTCTTCCATGCCCAGTCCGATCGATTTCCGACCAGTCATCCTCGCCGGCGGCAGCGGTACTCGCTTCTGGCCGCGTTCGCGTCGCGCCCACGCCAAGCAGGTTCTTGCGCTCGATGGCGAGCGCTCCATGATTCAGCAGACCGTCGAACGCCTCAAACCCATCGTCAAGGCCGACAAGACCTGGGTCATCACCAACGAGTACCTCGCTCATGAGATCGGCGAGCAGCTGTCGGGCGTGCCCAAAAAGCAAATCGTCCAGGAGCCCGTTGCCCGCAACACGGCCCCTGCCTGCGGTCTGGCCGCCTTTTTGATCGAGCGCGAAAACCCCGACGCCGTCCTCGGCGTCTTCCCGTCCGACCACGTCATCGCCGATGAGCCGCGCTTCCTCAAGGCTCTTCACAAAGGCATTGCCCTCGCCGCAAGTGGCGAGAACATCGTCGTCCTCGGCATTGAGCCTACCCGCCCCGAAACCGGCTACGGCTACATCGAAACCGGCGACGACGTGGGCGACGAAGGTGCGCTCCATGTGCGCCGCTTTACCGAAAAACCGAATCTCAATCGCGCCGAAGATTTTGTCGCCGCAGGCAACTACTTTTGGAACTCCGGCATGTTCCTTTGGTCTGCCCGCACCCTCGCCAACGCCGTACGCGAACACGTGCCTGAGACCGCACCGCTTCTCGAATCCATTGCTGCTGCCTACGGCACGCCCGACTTCGAAAAGGTCTTCCAGAAGCTCTACGCCAAGTGCGAAAACATCTCCGTCGACTACGCCGTCCTCGAGCCCCGTTCCGCCAAAGGCGAGCATCTGTCGAATCTCTATTGCGTCCCAGCGGAGTTCAGTTGGAACGACCTCGGCTCCTGGGCCTCGCTCTACGAGTACCAGCTCGAGACCCGCTTGCGCGGCGACGGCGATGGCAACGTATCCGAGACCGACGGCCATCTCGCCATCGAGGCCGGCAACAACTACATCTATAGCCCCAAGAAATTCGTTGCGCTGGTCGGCGTTGAAAACCTTGTCGTCGTCGATACCGACGACGCCTTGCTCATCGCCCATCGCGATCACTCGCAGGACGTCGGCAAGATCGTCAAGGAACTCAACCTCACCGGTCGCAGCGAACTGATCTGAGGATGGTCTTCGCCAAGCGTCTCCGCGAGGGCGTGAAGCAGGGAAAAATCACCTGCACCGTGCGGATTTGGAAAAGCCTGCACGTTCGGGTCGGTGGCCGTTACCGTGTGGACGAGGGCGAGATCGAGGTCGAAGCCATTGACCCGATCGGTCTGCCGGATATTACTCCGCAATTGGCCCGAGAATCCGGATTCGCCGGCGTCTTAGATCTCCTCAAGGTCGCGAAACACGGGACAGGTGACAAGATATATCTGATTCGCTTCCGCTATATTCCACCGCGTACACGGTCGATCAAACAACCGCGGAGTGAATAGAGGGATGTTGACGCATCAAACGATCCATCGATAGGTTTCGATAGACTTTTGCAAGGAGAACGCCCCACTCACCATGCCCCACCCCCAAATCAAGTTCGGCACCGACGGCTGGCGCGGCGTCATCGCCGGCGACTTCACCTTTGCCAACGTCCGCACCGCCGCCGAAGCCATCGCCGCCTACGCCCATGCACGCGCCGGTTCAGCCGACGAAGATCCCGCACGCGGCCTCTGCATCGGCTATGACACCCGCTTCGGCTCCAAAGCCTTCGCGCGCGCCTGCGCCGAAGTCGTCGCTTCCACCGGCATCCCCGTCCAGCTCGCCAACGACATCACCCCCACACCCGCGCTGAGCTATGGCGTGCGCGGACGCGGCGCCGCCGGCGGCATCATGATCACCTCTTCGCACAATCCCGCTCAGTGGAACGGCGTGAAGTACAAAGCCTGGTACGGAGGCTCCGGCAAGCCCTCTATCATCGCCGCCATCGAGACATATCTTGGCAAGCCTGTCGCCCGCGCCGCACGGCCCGCGCCGATCGTTGAAGTCGATTTCCTTCCCGACTACCTCAAGGCCGTCGAAAGCTTCGCCGACCTCGACCTGATCGCAAAGTCCGGCAAGAAATTCGCCATCGACTCCATGTACGGTTGCGGCCGCACCATTCTTTCCGACATCTTCACCCGCATCCGTGTGGCCAACGTCCCCATCCGCTCCACACCCAACCCGCTCTTTCCCGGCATCAACCCCGAACCCATCGAGCCCCACATCCGCGCCCTCGGCGAAGCCGTCGTCGCCAACCATTGCGACGCCGGCCTCTGCACCGACGGCGATGCCGACCGCATTGGCGCCACCGACGAACACGGCGAATTCGTCGACCCCCACAAGATCTTCTGCGTCCTCCTCAGCTGGGTTCTCAGGCGCAAAAACTGGCCCGGTGCCGTCACCCGCGCCTTCAACACGACCAAAATGCTTGATCGCATCTGCAAGAAGCATGGCCGCGAGCTCCTCGAGCACGGCATCGGCTTCAAGTATGTCTGCGACCTGATGCTCGAGCGCGAAATCCTCATGGGCGGCGAAGAGTCCGGCGGCATTGGCTTCCAGCGCCATCTGCCCGAGCGCGACGGCATCCTCAACGCGCTGCTTCTCGCCAACGTCATGGCCGAAGAAGGCAAGACCCTGGGCCAGCTTGTCGCCGACTTGCAGGCCGAGTACGGCGAACACCAGTATGGCCGCATCGACCTCCACATCCCCGACGACATCAAGAGCGCCGCGATCACCCGCGCTGAGGCTCTCAAACCCGGCGACCCCGTCATCGCCGGAATGCCCATCCTGCGCCAGGAAAACCTCGACGGTGTCAAGTTCTTCCTCGATAACCCCGAAGCCAAAACCAAGCCCAACGCCGCCGAAACCTGGATCCTCTTCCGCGCCAGCGGCACAGAGCCGCTCATGCGTATCTACACCGAGTCCACATCAAAGGAAGCCGTCGCCAAACTCCTCGAATCCGGCCGCACTTTCGCTCTCGCGAACTAGGGGAGGGAAGAGAAATATGTTCATTCACATCTTTGGATTTCGCTGGAAGCTCGAAGCCACCGATGCCGACAAGATCCGCGCCGCGCAGGATATCCTCGCCTTCCGCGGCAACGTCCCCGGCCTGCTCGAGGTGCACGTCGGCAACAATCTATCGCCGCGCGGCCAGGGATACTCGTTCTGCGGCCTCATGACCTTCACAGAGAAGGCTGCCGCCGACGCCTATACGAAGCATCCCATGCATCTCGCCCTGCTCAAATGGCTGCTCCCGCTCATCGACCCGGTCGAGCTCGACTTCCAGGCGTAGCCCCGAGCGTCCAGCCTGACGCAGCCCATTCTGGGAAGCTGGGTGCTCCATCCTTCGAGCGAAAACATTCGCGCGTAGGGTGGGAAATCCACGGTTCCCAAGCCCATCGCTCAGAGAATTCCTCTTTTCCTGGCGACAACTCTCTTCGTTTCGCGCTACACTCCAACTCCATAATCCCCGGAGCCGGCGGCCCATTGCGTTTTGCCGGCCCACACATCCAGGAGGTCGCATGCGCATCGACGGCACCATCGGGCTTGTGTTGAAAGGCAAACGGCAGAACCGCATCCTGTCCATTGCCCCCGACCACACAGTCTTCGAAGCTCTCGAACTCATGGCGCAATACGACATCGGCGCCCTGCTCGTCTGCGCCGACGACCATCTGCTCGGCATCCTCTCCGAGCGCGACTACGCGCGGAAATGCGCTCTGCTCGGCCACACCTCGAAAGAGACGCGGGTTGCCGACATCATGACCAGCCCCGTTCTCTCCATTACTCTTCGCCACACTATCGACGAGTGCCTGGCCCTCATGACCGAGCACCACTTCCGACATCTCCCCGTCGTCGAGCACGACAAAGTCGTCGGCCTCGTCTCCATCGGCGATCTGGTCAAGTGGGTCATCAGCAGCCAGCAGGAAGCCATCGGCGCCCTCGAAAGCTACATTACCGGCGGCTACCAGGCCTAATTCCTCCAAGCGCGGAGGGAGCGTGGGGCTTCAGCCCCACGCGATATGCGCAAGAACGAGTCCGGCCTTTAGGCCCAGGGCCAATCCTTCCGCAGCCACGGCCATGGGTGCCCCATGTCTCGATTGTCTCCAGGGTCCCCAGCGACAGGTCTTCGTCGCTGGAGTGGTCTGAGACGTGGGAAAGCACGAACCTATCGCGATCACAGCCACCTTCGCATGTACCAGCGCGTCGCTACCAAAACACCAGCACTGCGCTCGCTGCAGGCACTCGAATCCGAGCGATCCCATCCCGCACATCGACACGCTCCGCCTGCGGTATCCACTGCGCATGATCGCGAATCTCCGTTCCGGCGAGCGTCACATCTTCCGTCGCATCGAGCCGAGGCCCTTCCAGCCTCCACACGCGAACTGATCCCGAGCCCAATCCGCCGCGCACGGCGATCCGTAGCGCAGCCTCCGCATCCTTATTTAAAACCGCCACGCGGACTCCATCAGGCCCCCGCGCTGCATACGCCGTCGCGTTCACGCCCTTCCAGTCGCACTCCACGTGCATCATCGTGCAGCCTGCAAATTGATCGGCCAGCATCATCCCGTAAAACGCCGGCATCGCCTTCACCGCTCGCCCAACCTCACTCTGGATAGGGCTGTAATATCCGTTGCGCACCGTCTGCGGCGCTTTCGCCGAATCCATGCCCGGCGTGTGGCCTCCCAGTCCTGCCGTCAGGAACTCACTGCGTCCGCCATGCAGATTCACTCCCGCGCATCCCAGGCTCGCAAGCTCCAGCATGTAGTCGCCCGCCCACAGCGCCGCGGCAAACGCATTGCTCATTCCCGGCTTTCCGCCGCGATAACACGAGTTGCCTTCGCTCATGCGATAAATCCGTTGCGGCGCCCGCGCCGCCGCGACAATCTCCTTCGTCGCCTGTGCGACTTTTGGATCTCCCGCTAGCAGCCGTTCGATCGTCACGTGCGGATCATCCGGCGGCCCCATGGCATAGTAGTGCCCTGTCAGCGCCACCAGTCGCGACGCAATCAACGCGGGCACATCCGCGCTGACCCGCGTCACCCAGTCCGACGAAGCCGCGACATCCGGCCCTCCGAACCGCGCGCTCGGAACCTTGGCCGCAATCGCCTCGGCAAACCCCGTCCACTCCCGCACATAGTCCGCAAAACTCCATCCAGCGGGCCGCGTCCCGTTGCTCGCCTTCGTGTAGAGATCCGGCTCGTTGCCGATCTGAAAAAACTCCAGCCGGTCGCCGATCTTCTCCGCAACATACGCAGCCTCTCCCGCAGCCGTCTGCGGCGTGCTGTTGCCGAAATTCAGCCCATAAATAAGCCGCCATCCGGTCGCGCGCAGAAATCCTGCCAGCGCATCAATCGATGCAGGTGGGAGCGCAAACAGCTGGTGCGGCATCCAGTTGGCGTCGAGATTTCCCTCCGGCACGCGCAGCGTCGGCTCCGGCGTCGACGCGTTGGCACGGAACCAACAAAACTCGCTCGTATTCCCGCCGAGCCGCAGGACCCCGTTCGGGCTTAGCAGCCGGAAGTACGCAACCAGGTCTGTGTTGTCCTCGGAGAAGAATGTCGGAGTGCTCAGCTGCGCGAGCTCATAACTCAGTCCTGTATACGTGAGCGGAACCCGCGGCCCGTCCGAATCATCGCGCAACGTGAGCTCAATCTGAATCTCGGAAGCTGCACGACTCAAGGGCGCATATGCAGAAGCTGCAGCCACCGCAGTCGTGCTCAACAAGAACCTTCTGCGGTTCATGACTCACTCCTACGAGATCACCGCCACCTTCGCACGTTTCCCCAACCGCACCACGATCCTGGCCGGCAGGGAGCTGAGCGAGACGACGTTACCCGTCGCCGGCTCCCCATCGAGCTTTACGGCACTCTCCGCAATCTTGCGGTACGCTTCAGCGCCGCTCGACGCCAGCCCCAATGCGACTAGTAGCTTCGGCAAGCGAATCTGATACGGCTCTCCCCCAGCCACATCTGCGTAGGAGAGCAAGACCTCTTCCAGGTCCTCAGCCGTCTCCTTCTGCTGAAACATCCGTGCCCAGTTTTCATCCGTACTCGCGGCCGCCTCCGCTCCATGGAAGTCCGAAACAATCGTCCGCGCCAGCCGCTTCTTCACATCCATCGGATGCGCCTTGCCCGCAGCCACGTCCGCCTTGAGTCCCTCGATCTCTGACCCGCGCAGATCGGTCAGGAAAAGAAAATACTTCCACATCAACTCATCCGAGATGCTCATCAGTTTGCCGTACATCTCGCTCGGCGGCTCATTGATGCCGATCGCATTATTGAGAGACTTGCTCATCTTCTGCACGCCGTCTGTGCCCTCGAGAATCGGCGTCATCAGCACGATCTGCGGCTTTTGCCCGTAGTGCCGCTGCAACTCGCGCCCGCACATCAAATTGAACTTCTGATCCGTCCCGCCCAGTTCCACGTCGCATTCGAGCGCGACCGAATCGTAGCCCTGCATCACCGGATACAGCAGCTCGTGCAGGCTGATCGGCTGCTCCGATTGAAAGCGCTTGTGAAACTCATCGCGCTCCAGCATCTGGCTCACCGTGAAATGCGCCGTCAGCCGAATTGTTTGCTCGTAGCCCAGTTTGCCCAGCCACTCCGAGTTGTAGCGAACCTCGGTTGCCTTCTCATCGAGAATCTTGAAGACCTGCTCCTTGTAGGTCTCGGCGTTCTTCTCAATTTGCTCGAGCGTCAACGGCTTCCGCGTCACGTTGCGTCCCGTCGGATCGCCGATCAGCGACGTGAAATCGCCGATCATAAAAATGACAGTGTGGCCCAGCTGCTGAAAATGCCGCAGCTTGCGCATCAGCACCGTGTGACCCAGGTGCAGATCAGGCGCCGTCGGATCGAATCCCGCCTTCACCCGCAGCGGCCTGCCCGTTGTCAGGCTCTCTTCTAAGCGCTCGCGCAGATCGGCTACGCGAATAATCTCCGCCGCGCCCTTTTGTAACAAATCCAACTGCTCATCGACTGGAAGAAACGTGCTCATGCCGTCTTTCAGTATAGAGTCCGCGCATCACGGCCAGAGGGCTCCAGCGGCCGCGCAAGACTGTGCGAGACCGCTCTCGAGACTCTTCGTTTCCTCTTCGAGCTGCGCCACTTTGAACCGTAACTGTTGGTTCGTCGCCAGCAATTCACCCACCAGCGTCTGCAGTTGGTGATTCTTCGCCTCCAGAACGCGAGAAGCGTCAGGCGCGGCACTCATCGTCTGCTCTATTTGCGCCATAGTCCTCTTCTCCCTCACACCTCATCGATCGCCCGCGCCGCTGCATCGAGCGCTTCAGCGACCTTGCTCACCTGCTCGGCAGTCAGGTTTCCGCGCTCCACGCGCATCTTCAGCGCGAACTTCAGATTCATAATCGCGCGCTTGATCTGCGGCGATTTGCCCCGCCCAAACATCTTGCCTGCTTCATGCATCCGCCCAAAGATCGCCTTCAGCAGCACCTGGTTGGTCTTCAGATGAGCCTTGCCTTCTTCTGTCGCTGTGTAGAGCCTCTTGTTGCCGTCCGCAGAAGCGACTGTCGCCAGCCCCTCTTCTTCCAGCAGCGTCAGCGTCGGATACACCACGCCGGGGCTGGGCGCATAGCCGCCCGAAAGCCGCTCCTCAATCGCTTTGATGATTTCGTAGCCGTAGCTTGGCTTATCGGCAATCAGTTGCAGAATCACCAGCCGCAGCTGGCCATTATCGAACATGCGTTCGCGGCTGCCTCCTGCATAAGCCTCCCACCGCTCACGTCGGTGGTCATCCCACCAGCCGCGCCCGTGGCGATGCCGGCAGTCGCCGCGCTCGGGTTCCTCAAGTCTTTCTCTCAAATGCTCAAACATCATGGCTCCTCTCCGATCTATCAAGATATATCTTAAGATATATCGAAACTCGGTCTTAATCAACCCCGCCTCTATCTTGAACAAAACATTCATCGTTCTTCTGCAACTTCCACAAGACCGCTCCATCCAACTCGAAGGAGAAGCACCCCATGTCTACTGTTTCCGGCCGTTCCGTGCAGGTCCCCGCCGCTGGCGGGGCGTTCCAACTCGTCACCAAAGAATTCCCCGACCCCGGACCAGGCCAGGTGCGCATCCGCGTACAGGCCTGCGGCGTCTGCCACAGCGACTCACTCACCAAGGAAGGCATGTGGCCCGGTCTGCAATTCCCCCGCGTGCCCGGACACGAGGTCGCCGGTCTCCTCGACGCCGTTGGACCCGAAGTCCCCGTCTTCAAGGTCGGCCAACGCGTCGGCCTGGGTTGGCACGGCGGCCACTGCAACTACTGCAAGCCCTGTCGCCGCGGCGATTTCATGCTCTGTGAAAATCAGCCCATCAGCGGCATCAACTACGACGGTGGCTATGCCGACTACGTCATCGCCCCCGCCAACGCCATCGCGCTCATCCCCGATGACCTGAAGGGCGTCGATGCCGCACCCCTGCTCTGTGCCGGCGTCACCACCTTCAATGCCCTACGTAACGGCGGAGCACGTATCGGCGATACCGTCGCCGTCCTTGGCATCGGCGGTCT